>Ga0208011_1000008_pt1 | contig 195459 bp, 245 predicted proteins | sample 7_EtaG_FD_184080 | JGI IMG/M metagenome (GOLD analysis project Ga0208011, IMG submission 184080) | Marine viral communities from the Subarctic Pacific Ocean - 7_ETSP_OMZ_AT15161 metaG (SPAdes) (version 2) | ecosystem: Environmental > Aquatic > Marine > Oceanic | place: Pacific Ocean...
ACCAAATCTTAATAGCGCTTTTCCCATTCTGGGCCATCTGTTAGCAGCCTTGTTCAAAATAATGTTTTGGGATAACTCTCCCCACGTACTTGGTTGATCAACACCTTCTTCGAGAAAGGCGTCCCAGTTATCCATTATGGTTTTCATATCGGGCATAATCGCTCTCCTATATCGTATACATATAACTCAAGGAATATGGATCTCGAACCATGCCCTTTCTAATGGAACCTTGTTCAATGCTGTGTGGCACTTCGCCAAGTTCTGTAGAGAATTCTTTGTCTGGCTCAATAAGCGCAGCGTCGTCGGCGGCGATAATAGCTTCCATAGACTCAAAATAAGGCCTCTCATCTTCAATAAAACCGCTTATATTAATTAATGTTAATTTAGCGGCTTCAATGCTTTCATCGAAGGGTTGCTGTAGAGTTGCTTCCATAGCTCCCGAAAAGGCGCCTGCTTGGATTGATTCGTATACTACAATACCCTTTTTACGCAAAAAGGAAAACAAGCGATTTTGGGCGCCGTAGACTAAATCGTTTAAAGATTCTTTAGGAAAGGCCACAACTTTATTGTTAGCTGTGGATAATATTATATCGATATCGCCATGGTCGAAGATCATCAAATCTCCGTTGATAGCCTTGCGGATATCCATTTCTAAGCGAATGGTTTGTGTCTCATCTGCTTTGTCAATTTTAATCGTTATTGCCATCGGTAAGTTCCCTCGCTAGTTCTTGTGTTTTAAGGATTGTATTTAATACCTCTTCGTCGACATTTCTTGTAGAGTAACTCTCTAATAGTTTAATAACATCTTGAGCGCGAGATACCATATCTGAGTCTTCAACAAACTCTTTTGTAGTAGTACTTTCTACGATGGTACACTTAAGCCTCGTTATCTCTTCATTAAGATAGGATTTAAGGCTAAGTGAGTTGTCGGCGAATGATGAGATATATAAAGTTAGAAGGTGTTTTTGTTCCTCCGAAAGTGTTTTTGCATATTTGTCGTTAAACTTCTCCACAAAAGAATTGACTACCAAGCTGTCTATTGGCTGCATTGCCTCTTTATCGGCGGTGGGGGCAGACATGTCACCAAGTAACTGCATCTCCAATATAACTGAATTCTTGGGAGAGGTATCCGCTGAAAATATTTGATAGATTGAAGCCAGTGTTTTATAATTTGGAACGAAGTTATTGAAGATCTTTGGTGAAAGCTCTTTGTTTACATCGTCAATCAAATCCGTTTGACTAACGAACAGGCCGGTCGTATCCAAGAGTCGACTGCCGATTTTTGCTTCTTTAATTATCTTTTCGCATGTCTCTTTATTGATCCCTTTGGTTTCGTAAAGTGAGCGATAACATTCTAAATGTTTCTTAAGAACAGAATTAGGAGAAAAATGTTTCTTTATAATGCTGACAACTTTGTCTTTTGTCTGTGTATCATTTTTTATTACTGCTATCGTTGCTTCCCTAACGAGAGCCTCGTAGACAAATGCAGTATTTCTTTTTTTATTGTGACGTATTTTCATCATCTTGCTCCATTGCTTTTGTTTCAACAGCATTCTGATCTAAGTCACCAATCAGAGTACGAATTGACTCATTAATATTAAACAGTTTTTGTTCTTCTTTTTGCTCTCTCAAGTTGTAAATAGGCTCCTCATTTTCATAAATACCGACGTTGGCGCCAATTGGTTTTGCTAGAGCAGAAATATCTGCGGCGCCGGGAACAATATTTCTTATTCCGGAGCTGCTTTTCTGGCCAGAGGCAGCCTTAAAATTCCTACTACGAGGTCCAGATCCAGCGCGTCTATCGTCCTTCTTAGGGTGATATACTTTTCCTTTAGATCCTGGCGTAAGTCTGGGAGCATTTCTTGAGCCGGGAGGTACTGCCAACAATGGCGAGTCATCTTCTCCGCCGACATCACCGGCCGGCATTTCTTCTGGACCACCTCCAAGATCACCTCCGAGTTCATCGCCACCTAAGTCACCGCCGAGGTCGCCGCCAAGGTCGCCACCTAAGTCACCGCCCAAGTCGCCACCAAGCCCACCACCGGTTTCTCCGGCTGCCGCAGCCTCTGCGACGGCTTGTAGAGCGGCATCCTGTTTACGGTCAAAATACATTTCTCTCTGATTACGAACAAAATCTTCATGACTCATGGAGAAAATGTGCTCAGATACCCAGCGACGAGAGAAAAAGCCCTCAGTTGCGGAGCCGGCAATATCAAATTTCTGTTTCCAGTGTTCCAACTCTTGAAGTTCTGCGATCTTCGAGGGATTGTTTAACTGCAGTTCGAATGATAACAGATCATCGCCGCGGAAACCCAAAGTGTAAAGATGGATAATGCCAACCTTTGTTAACTCTGCAATAATGACTCTCTGGAGTCTTTGGATTGTTCTTGCAAAGCGAATATCTTTCTGTGCTAGTGTCGTCTTATCTTCGGCTGCACCCTCACCCATCGCAAGATATGCTTGAGGAATCTTGAGCGCAGAGAACAATTTATCACGCAGGTATTTAATGTCATCGATTTGCGTAGTGTTTGTACCTCCTGCGAGGTTCTGAATATCTGTTGCTGATCCAGGCCGAACAGGGATGAAATAATCTTCTTCGATACTCATTGGATTATAACGTAAGTCAACACGGCCAGTTTTTGCATCAACGACCGAATGTCTCTTAAGTTGTGTGACAATCTTCTCCATGAACTGTTCTACTTCATTCGGTGGTACCGCACCAACATCAATTTTGAAAACCCTCCGCTCTGATGAGCGGACAACTCGGTAGGCCATCATTGCGTCTTCCATTAAAACCAGTTGGCGCCAGATGCGGCGCGCGGGTTCAAGAATAGATGTTCCATATGGGCCATACTTGTCGTTTCCGAGGATGCGAAAATGAGAAATTTGCCAGTTCTCGAATGTCATACCAGCAGTGTTCCATTGATATTGTACATAATTGGGATTGGTTGCATCCATTCCTTCTAAGCGCTCTATCTCTTGGGGAGGTAGTGCGATACAAGAAGTGATTCCAAATTTCTCATCGATGTCGAGATACAAGAAAAAGTCTCCATACTTACACATTGTACGAGACCACCCAAAAAGATTGTATTCTACATTTAAAATATTTGAGTATAAGATGTTTAAAACAGCCCGGATCTCTTCGTTAGGGCACTTAATGTTTAACATCGGTCGAAGGGCCGAATAGGTTGTCATCTCATCCGCATAGATATCCATAGTGGATGCTATCTCTGGCATGTATTCCATTTGGTCAAAATCAATATATCGTTCGGAACGACGTTGGTTTCCGATCGCATTAGCTGCAATTGTATCCAAAGGGTTGTAGAGCGTTTTCTTAAACTGTTGCCCAGATGCCGAAGAAAATCTACTTGAAAATTTATCAAGATGTTGCCGGCGAATTCTGCGGCCGGTCTGGGAACGATAATTGATTATCGGTCCCGAGAACAGGCGCGTTAGCCTTTTAAATAATTCGGATTGTTCATTTGCGGGGTTTTTGCCGCCGGGTATATTTTTTCTTCTGTCTGCCATTTATTTTCTCACTTTATGATCCACTTATGTTGGTTATACAAGTCTTCAGCTTCTTTTATTTTATCAAATGTGGAGTCTTTTTTGTAGCCATGTTGTCCTTTAATTTGAGTATTCATTGTAGTTTTAGTTTTGATAATCGAACTTAAAAAGGCTTTTTGATAATTTATTTCTCTGGCATTGGCTTGGAGGGCTGTATCTCTAACCCAACATGCTATCGCTAACGCCATGATTAAATCATCATTGTAGCCCTTCATTGCTTGCGGCTTACCGTTCCTCCATATAAAAGTCTTCATTTCGTTAACGGTTCGTGAAGAATATAAAGTAATTAGTTTATTTCTAATAAACTCCTCTAATTTTGCTATGATGAGTGGTCGGGTTTTCATTGACGTTGTGAAGCCGGCTACTGCGGAGGTTCTATATTCTGCTTGGTGCTGCTCAATATATTCATGAGATGATTTAATGGAATGATATAAATTTGGATACCCGTATTCAATTAACTTATCCAGCACCGTATATCCTATATTGTTATTCTCAACCACCAACATCGCATTACCATATTCGCGGCCGACTTGATTTAAAAAGTTGGCGAACATATCTGGGGTGGGCTTTCCTTGGTACTCTGCGATAATCTCAAGGGTTTCTAACTTGATAATATGCAGCGTTGAATAGTCGGCACCGTCGCCTCGCGACACATCAGCGACTGCAAGATAACTACATGACGCGTCAAATTCTTCCCAGATCCAGAAATTTCGATCAAAACCGGTTCTATATTTTGGCTCACATATCGTAGATAGCATCCATTTCATACAATCAGGGTCAATAACAGTTTCACCGGAGGTGTTGAAATTGCACTCAAGCTCTTGTGCGATCTGGCGCCTGGACATATTTCTTGTCTCTTTTTTATACCAAGCTTGATCTCTCTCTGGATGAATGTCCCATGGGAGTGTTGTTAAATTAAAGTTATTCAAGTCTGTTTCGGCGTCCATGCACGTCTTATGAAACCAATTTCCGACGCCGTTCGGTGTCGATAATGCAATGCAGCGACCACCGGTAGACAGTGTGGGATACAAACCAGTCCAAAGTTCTTCTAATCCCTCGATATGTGCAGCCTCATCTAGAACCAACAAAGATAGTGCCTCAGAACGACCAGCATCGCCGGAGGTAGAGGCCGCCTTGATAGACGACCCATTTGAAAGTTCGAAAGATGTGCGGTTGTCTACTGAAATATCTGATATTTTAAGCCATTGTGGCAGATTGCGCATAATGCTTTTGACTTTTTTTACTAAGTTTCCAGCTGTGGCAAACTTGGTTGCCATAACTAAAATCGCTTTATCGCGATGGAACAACATTAACCAAACGATATATCCAGCCGTAATTGTTGAAATACCAAGCTGTCGCGCTTTTAGAATAATATTAAAGCGATAATCATTAAAATCTTGTAGAAGGTCGTCTTGGAAATCATAAGTATTAAAAAGGATTAGCCCGTGCATCGGGTGAGATATACGGGCATATGTTTTGAGAAAGTACGAAGGATCCTTACCGCACTTGAGTATTTCTTTTACTTGTTGCTTTTTGTCTAACTGAAATGTCATTACTCATTATCTGATTTTGGTCTCGTGTCGTTATCGGGGCGTGTGCCTCCCTTTCCGTTCCAACCGCCTTGGTCTACAAAACTACGCCAGCTTGATTCTACTCGATCTTTCGATTCTGGAGTAACTGACATTTCTTGGTCTAGTCCGCCAACTTTATAATGCATTTTGGCAATTACCCAAGAGCGTACGCGAGTAGAATTCTCGACACGAATGTCGACTTCATCTTCCGCTGTTAAAGATACTGATTTACCAGTAATCTTTTTATATTCTTTTTGTAGAAATTTCACAATTTCAGATAGCTGGCGTTCTACTTCAGTTTCGAAGCCGTTAGCATATACTTCCTTTAAGTGCACATCCGATTGGTATGTTAGGCACATCATGTTTCCATAAAACTTGACATTGAAACCATCGTTCACTCTTTTGTCGAGAATCGGATCGCCCTCTTCTCTTTTAAGGCCGGCCAAGAGTGGCTCACCGTTTTCATCTAACGCTCCATCATAGGCGTTGGCCGCGGCTTGTGAAAGCCCTTGTACTATTTCATAAACTGTTGCCATTATTCTTGTGCTCCTTTAAGCATTTGTAAAACTATAGTGTTGATGGCGGCACCTTTAGGGCCGAAAATTGCCTCTAATGCTTGCTTGCGCGCCTGCGGAGAGACCTTGGGACTTAGCAAGACTCTCTTGAGCATGGTGGCATATTGTTCGACATCCATAAGGCCGCCCGATGTAGTTGCAGCGTCCACTTTTTGCTGGCGTGCGTCGGTAGCGCTAGCTGCCGGTGCTGGGGCTTGTTCTTCTCCTAAGCTCTCACGAATAATTTGCTTGAGTATTTCTTTATTTAGTTTCATTGGGTCTCCATCCTTTTTGCCATCTTTCTTCCCTTCCTTCGACATATTGAATATAACATTGGTTGCAACACTCAAATTTGACAAGGCAAACATCATCCATTGTTTTTCTCGGGAAAGATCCACAGACAGGACAATTATGTAAAGATTCTCTATTAAGTAGTTTTTTTGATATCTTTATACCATTAACATCTACTTTTTCTTGTGACTGCTTGCTTTTCAGACGAGAAGAATAAAATTCTTTCATTTGGCTTAAATACTCTTTTTCTTTTTCTTCAGTCCAATCCGCTTTTGGATTCTGGATCGCTTCCTTGCCGTATTTCTCAGCAATAGCCTTTTCTGTCGCCGCAATCTTATCAAAATCTTTACTCATTATTAAACACTCTATAGCTACCATAAGTTATGGCCATGCCCCCAACAACGCCGGCGGCGACCCACAAGATTGGATTCCTTCTACTTTGTTTTCGCAAAGCGTTGGCTAAAGCGTCACTCTCTCTTTCTAGTGATTGAACTCTCATATCATATTCGTTTATCAATGCATCATGTCGAATTTGCAAATTTTGTATTTCTAATGTGTGCTCAGCAATTTGTGTATCTAAAGCATGTTGCATTTTATTCTCGCATTGGCCGACCACAAAACTTCTCTCTGCTAAGATTGTAGCAGTTGCAGCCGGGTCAAACAACACACCTTCGAATGGGGCACATTCATTTTGTCCCAAAAACGTGAATTGACCTGGGGGAGTGGCTATAGCTATATTACTCCACAAGCTGAAAACCATAAGCGTCAATAATCTCACTGCTCAGTGCCTCCTTATCTTGCGAAAACTGTCTTACATATTCGGTGGTGTTGTTTTGCCTTTCTTCTTCTAAGTCGGCTTGTGATTCCAAGTAACTCTGTTGAATGCTCTCTATAGTGTCTCGATAAGATTGAAGGGATTCTTCGCGCTGTCGCAGTTCTTCGGCATGGATATCCCGAAGAGATGAGATCTGTAGCTCCATCTCTTGTTGGGAGGTTTCGTATGCTTTAACTATCGCATTATAATCTATCCTAGTTTTAAGAGTAACAAGCGATAAGGATATAACTACTAATATTTCCTTCCAATGTTTTAGAGCAAATGCAAACACTTTTGCTTTGTCGATCATCAGACACCCTTAACTTTTGCTAAGCCATCGACGACTCCTTGGGTTCCGATATAAATTGCGGAGAGCATTACCCAATCGCTCGATTCAAGACCATAAAACGCCATCAGCCCTGTGGCTGTGAGCCAAACAAGAAACTTGCGAGATATCATCTTTTCGACTAGTCTATCTAATTTTCCTTTTGTTTCTTCCATTGTTTTATTCCTTTTTCTTTTTTTTGCCTGCTTTGGACATTTGTTTATCAGCTACGCCATAAGCCTGATCTTCAGGTACACCCTTGTCTATAAGGTATTCGGCGCGCTCTTCTTTTGCTTTGTAAAAGGACTTTTTATATTTCTCTTCTTCTTCAATTGTACGTAGTTCTTGTACTATTGCATCGACTATCTCGTTCATGCGCGATGGGTCGTTCAATGGATGTTCTTTTTTTGGCTTAATTACTTTCGCAAAGCGCCCCAATGCGCCTTGGGCATATCCCAAAGCCGCAGGGCTTTCTCCCGTAACTGCGCCGGCTAAATAATCTATACTAACATCTAGATTATCAATTTTGCTAGCCAAATTATTAATTGCCATCATCAGCGAAGAATCGAGATTCCCCAACTCTTCTGTTATAATTTCTTTTATTTTGGACTTCGTAAGCTTCATACTGCTGTTCCCTTGTTCATGTCCTATAGGTTTTTGCAAAGATTTCTCTACCAACCACCCCATAGTCGCCCGGGCCATATTGTACTAAATAGTCTCCCGGCTCTCCTTGGAGTAAATCATTTGACCACGATACTTTAACTTGGAATGGGTCGCTCATTTCTTTGGCAAATACCGGTATGTTTTTCTTCGCCGCTGTTCCATCACCAAGGTCGTCGTATGTTTGCGCGAACTTCTCGGCTGGGATCGGCCACTGCTCGCCTTCCGTGCCTGTCATAACAGCATCGCCGGCTTTTGCTCCCACTGAACCTTCCTTGGTTTCGATGGTTTCGTCCGTCTCGGCGTATCTAAATTCTAATGGAATAGGTTTCTTGGCGGTTTGAAAGCCATCTTGGGACAAGTCAGGGTTGTCTTCTAACCCAACTGTCTCATTCAAATACCTGTTCCAACTTTCAAATAGTTTTTTCACGCCTAATACCCTGCATCGTATGGTGATTCGTCTTCATACCAATCGTGTGAGCCAAAATCTCTGCGGCCTATTTCATCCGATAGATCTCGATGCATCTCTTCGGTGTCGTGATACACGGTAGTTTCTCCATTTTGATGTGTTACCAAAATGGCAGGCTTTCCATCACTATCGATCTCAACGGATGCCTCGACATTAAACTTGTCAGCCAAGTCTTGCACTTCATCACGCATAAGATCTTCTTTAATAATATCTGTTTTCTCGTCCATAAAATACCGAGGGTCAATTCTTTTTTTGTTTTTTCTTATAGCCATTATATTATTCCTTTTATGTTGCTAATCCATTCATACTTAGTTTTCCCATCCGTAATCACGACGAGCGTTTGGGTCACTATATGGTGGGGGGTTATACATACTTTCATCCCAGTTTCCAGTAGCAATAGCATACCAATTGCCGCGCTTGCCAAGTTTGCGAAAGTGAGCGAGTAGCGGATTTTGTTCAAGAGCATCTGCTAAATTATTAAAAAGTTGAGTATATTGTTCTTTGAGTTCTTCCGGGACTGAGGATAGGAACTTTCCGGCTCGCAAATCTGTGGCGAGGGATTTTGCTGCGGCCGGTGCTTTGTCGCGATGAATTGGACGGCCGCGGCCACCGGTGGGGCCGCGAGAATAAGCTGCAAACCACTTGGTAAAGTGTTCGCCAATCCGACTATTAACATCAACATTCGACTCGTTTGGTTCTGGTTCTGGATCAGAAGGACCCATACTTCTTTCCAGTCCGCGAGTTAGACGAGGATCTGGTTCGTATTCTGCTTCGTTTAAGTGCTTTCGCCAATTTTCAAATAGTTTCTTCATGTTGTTAATCCATTCATACTTAGTATCGCAATCAATCCGGGCACATTCTTTCGGACATAAACGCCCGAGAACAGTGTCTCGCATCGACCGCCGACATAAGCGATTGCCGACTCAATATTCTTGCTGACTTTAGGGTCAGCCACCATCTCCTCTGACACAACCAGTACTAACGAGCCTGCAGCAGCCTTACCTTTAGGTGGAGGGCACGCAGAACGATTCATACAGTTATGGAGAATCACCGATCCAAGCTTTCCAGTATTGGGATCTTTTATCATGGTTGAGCCTAAGAAGGCACGACCATTATTGCCCAGACATGTTTCCAGATCTTTACTATCGAAAGATTGGATCGGTGAATCCTCGGTGGAGAGTTTTAACACCTGGGCAAATGATTTAGCAAATTGTGTGTTGGCGACAGGGTACATGCCAAGCATGCCAATTCTGCCGCGAAGTAAGCGAGTGGCTCGTTCGTTGTCAAGAACAATGTGCGGATGCGCGGCAACATCATTTGCCAGCGTCAACGCATTACGAGCGATTGTGGGGTTAAGGTTTTCTTGCGCAGTTGGCCATGAAACTACATAAACGACGCGGCCGCTCGCTTGAACAGAGCGTAAGTAACGCTCAAAGACAGGCTGAAGAGCAGTGACAGAGCTACCGGTACCGCCGCCGCCACCAGCAAGGACGAATAACCAATCAACTTTACCGAGTTTGATGCGGAGAGCATCTTCAATAATTGCACCATTTTGACTTAATACCTCTTTTCCATATTCTACATTTTTGCCGATTCCATCAGAATCGGGAATTAAAACGACGTGATCCTCTTCAACGTTCTTCGGAATATCTTTTCCAGTTGTGTTTACGAGTAGCGTCTTATTGAAACCTAGTTCAATAAACGCATTCGCCATTTTGTTGCCTCCACCGCCGACGCCAACAAAGCCCACATTAATTGAAGAGGGCGCTGTGTTTTCTGGCAAGAGGTCTTCATCAGAGTATTCCATCTGGAGTCCAAAGTCTTCTACCATACCGAAATCTTCAGCATCTACCTGTTCGTGATAGTGGTCTTTCTCCTGATTAAAGGAGGGTGGTGGTTCTGCGGGAGGCAGAAAATCAAATTCGTTTTTGTTGTCGTTCTCGTCTGACATTGTTTATTCCTTATTCTGCGGCCTTTTTGGCTCTAGTAAATGTAGGTGCAAAGTTTAACTTACCACCAGCAAAATCATCTTTAACTGCACTGAAATCTGGGCCGCCCTTATCTGGATCAAACTGTGGCATGATTTCTCTTGGTGGGCCTTCGCTAGAATACTTTTGTGCGAGGGCGCCGCAGTTGTCAGCAATCTCAGCACAAGCTCCGACTACAAGCCTTTCCTTTCTCTTGCCAAGTTTGCCGCCAGGTGTGGTCAATTCTTGAACTTGTTCTGCTTCCTCTTCGGGAGCCGAACCTTGGAAGCCCTTGACAGGTTTGCCACCTGTTCCCTGTCCATATCCTGTGTTTCCTATAACCGCTATAACTTTAGGGTTCATAAAGCTGCCACCCGATTTAGGGTCCATAACTTTTCCAACATTGGATAAAAGTGCTTGCTCAACTTGTTCTCTATCCATCGCACTTGATCCGATAATGCTTCGGCCTTTCTTAGCTGATGCTGACGGGATCGCTTTGCCGGCGCCAAGATATGCTGCAATTGCCAATTGGCTAACTAAAAGCGCTTTGCCTGGATCCATTACAATTACATTGGCAGGAATTTTACAATTGGTGTTAAAAACAGTTGCGCCGGACCACCTATGGTGACCATCAATAATATAATATGTACCACCGTTTCCGGCTACAAGAATAGGTGGAGCGGCCGAAGTACCAGCGATAACAGCTTGCAAGCCTTTAGCATTAGAACCATTAAAACCTACAGACTTAAACAAATCGATGACGCCCTGAGTTGGCACTAGTTGAGGTGCGGGAATAGTTTGCCCCATAGCAACTTTGATTACCTCGTCAGAAGGCTTTGCATCTTCGTCACCAAGTTTAAGAAGCGCCCTTACTGCTGGGCTTGCGCCTTCAGGCGTGTTTAATTTTGCAACTAGTTGCGCTAAGGGTTGATTAAAATTACCAGCATCTGCTGCATCAATAAGTGGTGCAATGTTCTGTGCTAACCATTGTGCTGCTTGTTCTTCTGTTTCTATATCTTCGTTTACGAACTTTTTCCAGTTTTCCATTAGTAATTTCATATCGTGCAATCTCCTACTGGTTTACTCTTGCATATCCGTCTTTCTTTTCGATTACGACTTGCATATCAACACAGTCTTTGAGCGAATCAAGGTGTGAGATAAGTAAGACATTCTTGAAATACACTTTAATTAGTTCCAAGATACGAATAAATCCCTCCATATTTTCTTCATCTAATGCTGTCCCGGGTTCGTCAAGGATAAACACATCCGATTTTGGAAGAGAAGAGACACTTAAGAGCGATAACCGGATGGCCATGGCCGCCATCGTCTTCTCCGCCCCTGACGCCATTTCAATCGGGCGCTCATCATAAAGCGGGTGTTTAATAAAAATATCAAACTTATTTCCGAAACTTTCAAAGAAAATCTCAAAATCCACAATATTTGCTAGCACTTTAGCAATTTCTTGATTGATCACTGGTATCTTCTTTTTGATTACATCGTATGCTATTCCATTAGGATGCATAGCTTGCATAAACAGATCGTAGGCTGCATATGAATTTTGTAAGTCGACATATTCTTTTTTCTGTTCTTGCAAGGTTTCTATCTTCTGCTCACAAGAACCTATCATTTTTACAACCTCAAGAGTGTCGGACTCGCAAGATTCAAGTTCACTTGATAGGGTGCCGATCTGTTTATTGAAATCGGTTCGCATTGTCATAAGTTCTTCAAGGTTTTCGATTGCATCTTTGTTGTCATCATATTTTTTAATTAACTCTGTGATCTCTCTTAATTCAAGCTCTGTTCTGGTTAAAGAATTCTTATTTCTTTCTCTAGCGAGCTTAATATTAGACAACTCCTTTTCAGCAACCGACAACTCGGAAGCAATTGATTCATACCTTATTAGATTGCTTTTGTTCTGTTCTGGCTTAAGTTCATCAAGCTTGTTCTCTGTCGTCTTTAATGTGGTAACATCGTTTTTTCTATCTTTAGACGCGGCATGAGCATCTTTAACAAAGGTGTTCTCGCTGCAATATTTACAATCTGGATCGTACTTGTGATCCTTCAGCATTTTAATCTTTTTGTCCGCTTCGCCTATGCTGCGATTCAAAAGAGATATGTTTTGCTTTACTTTGTCGATCGTAGACTTATCTTTTAATAATTTCTCTAAATCTACAGATTCTAAAATCTTATTCAAATTAATTATTTTGATCTGTTTTAGCTTTGCTATAGTGTTTTGTTCAGAGATCGTGCTAGCCAAGGAGACCAGCATACGAGATTTACTTTTTTGTTGTTCTCTTACATTTCTAATGTCGATAAGTTCTGCTGGAATCGTTGAGATCTGTTCGTCAACCAAGGTTAGGGACGTCTTTGTTGCTTCGATCTTATTTTTGAGCAACTCACAGACCGTCTTATTGTTTTCAGACTTTTGTACTTGCTGTAGCAGGGCTAACTTCGATTCTTCTATTTCTTCGCCATAATCTCGATTTTGGTGCTTCTTAATTAGAACCTTGGCTTCGATAGAGTCATCTTTGGCCATTTTAAATTTCTTTTCAAAAATCTCCAAATCTAAAAACTTTGCAATAATTTCTTTTCGGCGGGTGGAACCTTCGTCAATGAAGGCCAATGAGCCGTGCTGTGAAGCCAACGAAGATACCATAAAGTCGTCCATAGTGCCAAAGTGCTTACGAATATTTGCATCTGTCTGATTGCGTGTGGTCCCATTAAGTGAAACCGTCTCATCCGTAAGCGGATCGTATACTTCGAAGTTGAGATCTGTTTTAGCTTCTAAGGTTTCTTCCCCCTTCAAACGCTTGACATATTTCTTTGATTCTCTTTCAATGGTATATGTTTTATTATTACACTCAATTGTTAGTTTACCTCTACCGAGGTCTCTATTCTGATTGATGACATTGAGGTTCTTTCGTTCATTTTTTGAAGTTGTATTAAATAAAGTATAAAGAGCAGCGTCAATAATGGAACTTTTACCGCTAAAGTTTTTTCCGAAAATCCCAATAATACCATTAAGAGAACTAAAATTGACAGCATTGTCTTCACCATAATTAAAAAGATTATCAAACTCAAAATTTGTTAGCTTCCAATTAACATTGCGCGAGACTTCTTCTTTCTCTTCGATGATTTTGTTGTAAGTACGATTTAACTCATAAACTTTTTCCATAGTGTCAGAGGGCACCTGATGGTCTTTAAGGTACTCTGAAATAAGCTCTTCTTGGATCTTTGGGTCTCGCAAGTTTTCAGTCTTGAGGCCGTCTGTGATTTCTTCTACATTTCCGCGTTCACCGCTAGCGCGATTTAAAAACGATATAGATTCGGGCTTGAATCTAGACTTAGCAATATCCATTGCTCGCTTCATTACATTGAGCGGCAAGTTGTTAGTGCTGACTAAACGAAGGCGCGCGTTTTCTGGTACTTCAATTTTTCTTGGCATGCGGCCGCGGAGTGTCAACGGGATAGTGAAAAAGGGTTTGGGGTTTTGTAACACAATCGGTTCAATATCCCACTCATCCTTTGATTTAATATCCCATATAAGAATGCCCTTGTCGTTAGTTTCACCGTGATTCTGTTGGACCGTTGAGCCGGCATACCAAATGCGGCCGGCGTCATCTAAGAATTGGCGCCTGTGAATATCGCCAAGCATTGCAAAATCAAAATCATCAAAGATTGTGATCTCGTCTTCGCCAAAACTCATTGTCCAGTTAGTGTCTGTTTTACAGCGACTAATAGAGCCGTGGTAAAGAGCAATGTTGATCTTATCCGGATTACTTGGCTTTAGCCACTGTTCTCGATCAAAGACCGACAGAACATTCAAACAGAAGTCATCATTTAGATGCGTTTCTCCTGAGTCCTTGAGCAAGTGCAGCCTAGGAAGGTTTAACGCATCTACGATGGGTGTAAGCGCATCTTGGCGGCTACTATTCTTTAGATTGCCGTCGTGGTTGCCCAAGATAATATATGTTGGTGCAATCTCTGCTAAACTGCGAAAGAAGTCAGAACACATCTCGACAAACTCAGGTGAGATTTGTGTCTTCGTGTGTGCAATGTCTCCGCAGTGAACAATGTAATCAACTTCTTGTTCTCGTAAGGTTTTGTATAACTGCTCAAAAACAATTCTGTATTCATAATGATACTTCAAATTTTTGATATGAGTGTCGCTAATATGTGCAAATTTCAATGGTCCCTCCAGACATAAGTGTGCTTCTACTATACAAGTATATCTCGTTTAATGAGGGATGTCAAGTGTTTTTTTATCTGAGTGCGTCGATCATTTCTTGAATCTTGCGGAGTGGCTCTGCCAAGTCGGCTCTGTCATTCCCTTCGAGATACAGAATAACATCCTTAAGGCGAGCACCTGCCTGAGCATGCTCAGAAGCGTCTCCTTCTGGTCCGGTGACGATTGCTTCATCGCCATGGCCGCCGATGTCTGTATCAACAATACCCTCAGAAGCAACTTCTTCCATAATAATTTTTCTAAGTTGTTCTTTTGTGATCTTCATTTTTATCTCCCAACACTCAAACTGAGTGCTTGTTTTTGTGGTCACACGTGTTCTTCATCTTCTTCTTTTTCTTCTAAAAAGAATTCGTTATCGCCATCAAACCTATCGAGCTTTTGACGCTGCGCGTGGCGCTCATCTTCATAGTCCTTATAATCTAAGTCGAATTCTTTCATAATCTTGAACAATTCTTGATCAAGCTTGACAGCCATTCTACGTATTCTACGTCCCTCAGTTTTTCGATCAAACGACTGAAGATCCAAATCTGCTGTATATCCGGTAAATTTATTAAACAACATACCCCACTGTTCGATCTTTCTTTTGAATGCATCGTATCTTTCGACTGGGATCTTTAATTCGGCGCCTTCTTCAAGACCATAATCGCCTTCAATGTTTTCTTGTGAGGCATCCATTAAACTAGCGACCATATTAGCCAGCTGTTGTAGCTCTTCTGGGTCCTGGGGGTCCAAGTCGACAACCAGTTTCATAAGTTCTGCTCTAACAGACTCTGGACGCGATGCTATACCGTGAGAGGACATTGTCTTTGCGGCGGGCATCATTGATAAATGCGCGCCGTGGCCCTCTTCTATAATATTTCGAATCTCTTCTTTAAGCAGTTGTGTAAGTTGTTGTTTTGTGATTTTCATTTTATTTTTCCTTAATTATATTCTATTTCAACTTCTTTATCTTTCAGAAACGCGGTGGCTTCGCCCATCGCTTTGTCCCAATCAATATAATCATCGGCATCGACATAATTATCTTCAATAAATTCCCAACCCAGAGACTTTGCATAATCGATAAGCTCTTGTGCATCTCCGCTATAAGTAAATACCTCACGTTCGTTCAAAACCTTTCCAATCTCTTCTTTAATGATCTGTTTAAGTTGTTGTTTTGTGATTTTCATATTCTTATTACTTTACTTAGTGTTGTTAAGGGCGTTCTTCGCGATCAATACTCCAAGAGCCATCAACAGCGGGCCGCCCACTATCCCCAGTGCTGCAGCTGCTGGGTTAGCAGCCAGCCATGGCAAGAACTCTACAGCAAAAACAGAAGTGGGAGAAGAGGCAATAAGGCTGGCGATAGCTATTGTTCCGCCACCTATCATCGCAGTTTTTGCTGTGTTTAAATCTTGGGCGGAGCGATCATAAGTTTCGCCTAGGTTACCCTCTTCCATAGCAGCCGCCAATATTGCTGCCAATTCAGGGTCCTGTGATAACTGTTGTACCGTGTTCATAACAACTTCTGATTGGCCTAATGCGTCGGCAACATCAGCGATCGCCTGTGGATTCTCGCCGGATGCTGGGTTGTCTTCAGATAAGGCTGCTTCTAATTCTTCTTTGATTATTTTTTTAAGTTCTGAGCGCGCGACTTTCATACTATCTTCTCCTATATTGCCGATAATAAATCTAATAATAAATAGTCGTCGTTATCGATAAATACAGCATTGTTTTTTCTTTCTTCAAATATGCTCTTTGGCATCGAACCTACATCTTCGTATCCGGCGACATCGATCTTATAAAGTTCGATATCATATTTAAGCAACGTCTTAATAACCCGACGCTCTTTGTCTGCGGCATCTGGGTCGAGGGCAATGAAGACTGGGGTGTCGTTTTTAACGATTTCTCGTATAAGTTCGGAGTCAGACCGTAATGTTGAACCCAATATAGGAACAGCGTTTCCTGCGACCAGTGCATCAAAAATTCCCTCTACTATGGTTAAATCTTTATTCCAGTCGATATATAGGTGGTTAAAAATTATATTCTTCGAAGCTTTGGGGTTTTTATATTTATAAGAATCTCCGGAATATGATCGACCAACAAAGTAATTCACATCGCCGTCATTATCAAAGGACGGAAAAATAATTCTATTTCTATATTCGCCGCTGAAGCAATATCCTATCTTCCATCGTATGATATCGTCTTTCGTAATGCCGCGGGATTCTAAATAGCGCAAAGCATATAAGCCCGTGGCGGGTATGTTGCTGTGACAAAGGCTTACGAATTCTGACGGGAGTTCGAGTTTCTGCGGGCTTTCTCCAGACTCTGGTGCCATAAAGAGGTCAGCAAATCTTTCAAGATCTGACCGGTTTGTAATTGCGTCCCATTTCTGTAGTTGTGTATACGAACCAAAACGCCTAACAACACGCCTAATATTACGACCGCGATAATCGCAAACCCAACACTTATAAGCATTTTTATCCAAGTTAACTGAGAACTTACGCTTGTGGTGATTGCATGCCGGACACGCGAAAAGTAATTCGTTGCCTTTGTCTGAGTAGTGCCCAAGCGTTTCATACAGGATCTTCTTTGCTTCTTTTCTGTTCATGTGCCACCCTCATTTATAAGGTAACACAATCCATAAGTGATGTCAAGAAGTTTTTGCTATCAAGTAGTTACGTATCTGACGGTTGCCGGTGTGGCTAACACTGCGGTCGAACCTTCGGCTGCTCCGGTTGTACACCAGTGACTAAAGCCGTTATCAAATACAATTCCTTCTGGGAACACATAACTACGCTTAGAACTCGCAGGGCAGAGCAAAACCATCGACGCTGCTGTTGTGCCTGCCGTGGCGTTTGTAGTGTCGGCTAATTTAAAAAATATATCAGTTGAGTAAGAAGAATTGTCAATTTCTACCAGATAAAGCGTGCCGGCAGCACCGGTTGCATTGTCGGTCGCGGCGACAGCGCTGCTTCCCGCGTCGGCTCCGCAGCTGTTGTCTTGAACAATTTTGCTGCCCAGTGGACTTGTTTGATTGGTAACGGTAACGGCCATTTTATAATTCTCCTTATTATATAATACTCTATATAGTTCACTCAAAACAAAACAAGCCCTCGTTTACCGAGGGCTTGTTATTATTTGTATTCTATTATCCCTGAAGGGCAGCGATAAGTTGCTTCTTAGTCGTACGTGTATTGACGTCCAATCCACGCTCGCGAGCGAATTCAAGAAGTTGGGCTTTCTTCATCTTCGGAGTCCATGTTCCGCTGGTTACCGAAACTTCTCCACCATCGACCGAGACAACCTCGATCTCAAAGCTAAGATGTTGGCCGGCCAATGGATGGTTCATATCAAGAACCACATGATCGTCCTGAAGTTCGAAGATCTTTGCCAAGAATGGGCCTGCTGGGCCGTTTCCTTGAATAGTCCCTCCGACACGAAACTCAAAATCTGGACCAAAGGCTTCCCGAGGTACCTTCTGGAAGGCATTCTCGTTGCGTGGGCCATATGCGGCATCCGGCTCTAGAGTGACCGATTTAGTCTCTCCGACAGCCATTCCCACAACCGCATCATTAAAGCCACGAATCATCCGGGGTGATCCAACTTCAAAGTTAATTGCAGTTCCGCGTGTTCTCGAATTATCAAATTCGGTACCATCCGAGAGGGTACCTTTGTAATGGACACTAACATTGTGTCCGGTTGTTACTTTCATTTTATCTCCTAGGTATGATGAAAGATCATCTTAATTATAGTAACATGTAATCCTACACATGTCAAGTAGAAAATGCCCCCCATTGCAGGGGGGCTTGATTTCAGCGAATCTCAATCTTGTGCACAGCGGGTTCAATGTTCGTAGGCTGAACCTTCGGAAGTGTGATAGTTAAGATTCCATTTTCAAACGCGCCTGAGATGTCTCTTTCCACCAGATTATCCCCGAGGCGGAAGGAGCGTGCGAATGCGGAGCGTTTAACTTCTCGCTTAACATATTGCGAATCTTCAACATTGGCACGTTGGTTGCTCTCGGCCTTGATCGTAAGTACGCCGTCCACAACCTCAACAGATACGTCTTCTTTTGTAAGCCCCGGAATTGCGGCTTCAATTTCAACGCGATCATCAAAATTCAATACATTGCACTTTGGATATGATCCTTGTACAAAAAAGTCTTGTCCGAACTCCTGATGGAATGTTGGAAACATATCTCCCATCAAGTTATTGAATATTTCATCAAATGGAGTCAGGAATTCCCGCTTTGAAATTTGGCGCGCGGGTTGGGCGCCTCTACGAATAAGATTTGGCATTTTATTTCTCCTTTTTATCATTGTTAGTATAAAATGACGAACAGGTACAATACTCTGTTCGTCTTATAAATATAACCCTTTTTGAAATAATGTCAAGCTTTTTTCTTAATTATTTTGTTCCAAGTTATAGCCGGCTTTAGCTACAACAATAGCATCGGCGCGGTCATAGCTTTCTGGCTTTGGATTACCATATCTTGTATATTCTATCTTAAATGCTGGTTCGTTTTTAAGAAGATGTTCTAGCGCAACCTGTTTTGCTTTCTGGCCTCTTGGGACTTTAATGCCGGCATGTTTTCTAGCGGATGAGGCTCCAATAAACTTTGGCTTGATTTCAAACAATTCATAAATAAGCCATGATGCTATGCCATTAAATCGGGTGAGTGTTGAGAGAGTTTTAGCCGACGACTTGCCGCCCATAAACATATGGAGCGATTGTTCGATATAAATATGTTCTATCGGATAATCAGAATTGCCAAAATGAACTTCGTTATCCAACTGATACATTTCATATAGATCTAACAATTTCTCTTTAAAAGCTACTGTTTTTTCAAACACATCTTTATATTTTCTAAGATCAAACGAATCATAATAAATTAACTCGCCTTCCGCAATTAATGCAACACCAGTTATACTGGTACTAATATCAAACCCAATAACCATTTTAAACCTTGTAGTTTCGCCAACTAAACTTTTTTCTTTTCGCTAAATATTCTTCTGTACACATTTGGTCATAAGCTTCTTGTTCGAATCTAATTCGGAAATAAGCCTTCTGTTTGTCGCGGTATTTTATTAATCCGACAATCCAATCCCATGCATACAACATATAAAAGAATACCACAAAAAGTTCTTTTTGTTGAACGATGTGTATACTTTCATGGTTTAATACATCATCAGACATTACTTCTCTGCTTACGATAAACGGATATAGCGTTATAGCAGATATATCTACAACCCATGATATTGTCTTTAGAAATTTGGGGGCTATAATCTTTATTGGTATTTTCATATATCCAACTTGAGTTTGAATGTATAGTCCTGATTTTCTTCTTTTAATACTGGAGAACCTAGCGTAGCGACTCCTATCAGATTCTTGCTTTTGTCATATATCGCCACTTTAGAGATATAGACTTGCCTTTTAAAAGAGGCAGAGTGCTTGAGGTAACTTGAGCTTACGAAATTCACCAGTTCTACCTCATCATTCTCATGATATACCGTGGAGGATGTCTTAAAAATTAATTCTTGGCCTTTTTTAATAAATGTTGGATTGTTAGAATAATTAACTTCCCCTCGTTTTGCGTGAGCGAACATTGTTAGCACCTGGGTTTCTGTGCGGCCTTTAAATGACATTGCAAAAGACGCCGAGTTGAATGTTGCGCCGGTGTCGCTTGTGTTGTTGCCGTCGTTCGCGCCGGCAGCAAAATACTTCCAGCGAGGAGCGTCGGACAACGCGGCTCGGCCGCGGGCAGCAGAGTGCATGTGAATAGATTTGTTATTCAACTTCCACGAGCCTGTTAACAAGATGAACCCCTCATCATACATTACAACGCCCGCTACTTTACCATTGTAGAGTGGGGAGTCTGATGAGGTTACTTGTATCAATTCTCCGTTTTGATTCTTGTCTCTTAATTCTCCGGCTAATGAACCAGTAAAATACCACTTAAGTGACACCGTTCCAGGCTCGATTCGAGAACCATAAAAAATAGATGGTATATGTATTATATTTAGCGGAGCTTCGTTTTTGGTCCGCGGAAATAGTGATGAAGATACCAGATAATGTTCGCTTCTTGCTCCCAAATAATTCAATCTGTTTTTGAGTGCCATATACGATGCGCTATATATGCCCTTGCCGGTTTCGTCGTCTCCATCTACGTCGAGAGAAGAAGAGGGTAATCCAATATACTGACTTGTAATCGAGGCTGATAATGGGTACTCTGATCGGATGATATCTCCAACATCGAACTCGGTTGCGTAGGACACTTCTCCAACAGTCTTAAAACTTGAACCAGCGGAATCTTTTGAGATCCATGGATAGATCATATTATTGTCAGGTATAGAAGGGTCGAGACCGACATAGCGACCGGTCGTGTGTTCGCCGCGGTCAATATTATATTCATACAAGTTTATATAACCGGCTGGAACGTTCCTAACTTTATGAGCAACAGCGGAGCCGTCATGCCATGGTGGACGAACGCCAGGGAGATCTGGCATTTGGTTATAATAAACCTTTCCGTTGTAAATAAAAAAGTCCACGCTCGGAAACGAGCGCATAGTGTTTGTTAAAACTTCGTGCTTTTTAAATTTCTTAAATGCCATACTTTTACCATCTCAATAGTCTAAGCGGACTCGGATGGTAACATCGTTAGTGGGATCTTTCCTAAGAGGTTCTGATAGTTTAGCTACTGCGAGAAGCTCGCCGCTTCCATTATATAAGCCAACTGTGGTGATGTATGACACCGGATGATCTGCTGCGTCGTTCTTAACAACAATTTTACTGCCGCTAGTGTAGGTTGGATTTGCACTATAGTTAAATCTGTTATGTGGTACACGACAGAAATATATCTTTGAATTGATTTCAGTTGTATTGTTGAACGAAATGTTTTTAATTCTATGCCGTAAAGCGTCACAAGAGGCTGAAATTGAAGCGCTTCTAAATGTGTCTGCAACACTAAGATTTCCTGCATAGTGGCCCTTATTAGTTGCAAACTCTGCAGCAACGCGAGGATCACCCCAATCCGCTGCGCTGGCTGACGTAAATGCAGAAGAGGAAAGCACTACAATTCCCGCTTGATAAAATACAAGGCCGTGAACTGTTGACGACTTCTTGACGTCGCCACTATCGTATAAGAGTCCGTATTCTCCGCCATCACAAATGCCCACATTAGAGCTATCAGTTGATGCAGACACATCAGATAATATTCTGGCTTTAACGGCACTACCGCTTGTCATAAACGGTTTGTCCCAAGATCCTGTTCCGAGAGTCATCGAGAAAGAGCCTTTCTTGACTTGGTCTTTTGTTAGAAGCCTTGAGAAACTAATAAAGAAGCACTCCTTCATAAGCCCTGCGCCGTCGCTGTTCAGATCGCCCTCAAATCTACGAATACCATCGGCAGTTGAGCCAGTATAACCAAGTAAAAGTTGCGCGAACTGGTTGTACATGTTTATCTTTTTCTTCTGCATAACACGTCTCAAGCTTGACGAAAGGTATGATGATTCATCGTACCCTACAGTTATATCAAGAATATGGTTTGCGGAAGAACTCAAATATGGATAATCATACACAGATTGAAATTGGCCGTGCGTATAGTCTTTAACGTTTCTTTCTGAACGAAATGCTCCATAAGTTCCACTAACTATAGTACCAGTAAGCGGAAGAACCTCATGAAGTAAGGTTCTGGTTTCAGTAGTGTCTGTGACATCTAAATAATTTCTTGGCATCTTTAACTCCTAAGTAGCTCTTCTAACAATTCTGACTGGTATTGATAGGGTAACACCAGAAGTGTTCCCGGTGATGTGAACCATCGTATCGATGTAATCGAAGGTTTTTCCTCCTCCAATCCCAGATATAGCTTTACCAGTCTTTCCATAATCGCTATATTTGGTTGAACGGAGGCCGGCCATTTGAGTTTGTAATACACTCTCAACTGCGGGCCTGAAAAGTGTTACAGACGCTCCGGGGCCTCTGATTTTTGTATAATCGTTATAATCGCCCTCTGAAGATATATATATTTGATTTGGCGAGGACTGCACTGTATAATTCTTATAGTGTAGGCGGGTACCCGAGGAGGTACGTGTAGAAGCCCCTGTTGTGACCGAAGATGCCACTGGGGATGTTGGTGCTGTTCCCGAGTCACTATTAGCGTACGCAGAGGCGCCGGAACTTAAACCATACACATTATTTATAAATCTACCATCTACCGACACTGTGTACGAAGAATCAACAAGGCCGTCAGAATCTGATATTGCTGAAGTTCTTCCTTCCGCTGTTTTATCTAGTGCGGTCGAATCAAAGCCTGTTTCCAAATATATTGCTTTTGTGCCGGCGGATCCGCCCTTTGTCGTCTTATTAGTGCCATCGAATGGCGAACTAGTTGTTAACAGGGCGTCATAAGTTTCTTGATTGACAGCAATCCAATACTTATCCAAGTAAGTATACAATATTCCGAGATCTGATACTGCTGTTTTTTCTAATCTATACATTTCTGGCATGTAGAGAATATCGTTGCGAGTAAAAGTTAGGAGGCCATAATTAATATTTGCATTAATATCTGTAAAGCTTTCCAAGACGGGCGTTTGTAAAATTTCCAAATCATAGTAAGCTGAACCACTTGGGTGGTTCTTGTCATATAAACCATAGTTTATTTCATCATCCCCAAGTGAAAACTGGGATATGTTAAGGCCGGTGCCCGAACTAAGTGCGGCACGACCCTTCTTTGTTAAGACCGCATCTAAAATGATGTCGCCAGAGTTATCTAAAAAGGCCATTTATTTGTTTCTCCTCATATAAATAGTTGATATTTTTTTTGTTGTCCATTTAATTATTCGCCCGCGTACCTTATAATTCTCAGTGTAAACCTAATTTTCTTTGCTGTTGCGAGACCCTCGACTACAACTGGAGTATCAACATAATCAAATCTGTCGGCGAGACCCCCGGAAGTCGAAGTTGGAAAAAGAACTTGTGAAGTTTTGCCAAACAAAGTATATCTCACGTCTGGTTCACCATTGGAGGTTGAGAGCATCTTTTGGTTTATTTTAAAGTTTAAAGACAAAATCGAAGATCTGGGACCTTCAAACATTGATAATTCATCTGCTGCGTTCAATGCAACTGGTGCGTCATAATATTCATTTCCATCAAAACTAAACAAGTCATTTTTAACGGCTCTACAATAATAAGTATCATATTCTTTTAAATATTCGTTTAAACTAGTCTTTATTCTTGTTCCAAGTGGCGATAAATTCTCATATAAGTTGCCCGACGTATCATTGTTAACCTCGGCGTTAGCGTTGTTGGAAAGTACATTATCTATAAAGTTTCCATTACAGTGGACAAACACGCAATCGTCAAACAAATTCATATTATAAATGAAATTGTCTCTATTGTGTTTAGTGCCAACAATTTCGAATTCGTCAGTATGTGGAATTCCGGACTCTAATATAACCATATTACCATATACTTCATTATTTTGTATAACTTCTTTAGTAATATCGACATAAAGTTTTAATTTTTTGGTTGTTTCTTCATTTACTGACAGTAATACAACCTCATTGTTCCACAAAGCTGTGCTATTATCAATTTTTGTGTTTATCTTATAACTTGGCAATAATATTATATCTTGTCTTGGGAGATCCATGAGTCCATAATTGATAACGGAGTGTGGAGTAGCGTGCGCTTCGAAAACCGGGACTGTTGAAGTATAGTAATAGCCGTCGTCTCCATAAAGATAATAATAGCCATCACCGGTTACTCCGTCAAGATCGCCAAGGGCATAATCGACCTCATCGTCACCTAAAGCAAACTTTTCAATATGAAATTTACCTTGTGACATATAGCGGCGGCCTGTGTCGGTTAAGACAGCATCTAAAATAATTGTACCGGCGGTGTTTTGATACGACATTATAATTCGCTCCTTAGATGATACGTAACATTTAAATCAACTTTTTTACCTGTCTTCTTAGATGTCATACGAATCTTGAATGTTTTTCCCCATATCGAGTCGCGCGATGTACCGACTACTATATTTTCAATTTGGTTTACCGATGTGTCGTTATAATCAACAGCGGAAGTGTTCAGAAAAATTTGTTCTGGGTTGGGCGCAAGTTTAAATAGTTTCTTATATTGTATCGCAGGATCGGCATCTTGTGAAGGTTGATTTAAATCTTCTACCCTAATCGAATCTTGAACAAGATATTTATACCCACCATCATTCACCAACTCAATGACCTGAATATCTTCCCATGGGCCTGGAACCATGTGTTCGTTTAAATACCTTATGGCATAATAAAATTTATGATTGGTTGCTATCTTTTCTTCATGAAATATACATGATGATACTGCAACTGTTTCGTGGAGTTCTGGCACCTCTCTATAACCATCGACAATTAAGTCGTGCCTTATAACCCGCTTTCCTTGAAAGTCAGACATTTTATTTGGTTCTTTATCTGTTCTGTAAACTTCAACAAATCGCGATTTTGACACAGAAGCATTTTCAATCTCCTCATCTACTAAAAGATTATTAGATGTGAGGTACTTGGCAGACATGGTTAAATCTTCGTTGCTAAAGACCGTTGGATATCGATGGGGAACGTGTGGTTCAAGGCGGCCCATTAGTCCGATTGTTTGCGAGTCATCTTTGGTCTGATATGGCCTTATTTCCATTTTTGATGGAGGGTGATCAAGAACTGTTAAATCTTTTCTATCTATAGGTATCTCGAAGATCTTAAAGGTGGGTGTTACAGTAACCAAGAAATCGGCGTACGGCCAGCCTTTTTGGGCGGTTGCCACGACCATTTCTTGTGCTGTAGTTGAATACCCGCTAGTGAGTAGTGATGATAACGTTGTTCGATTTACGTCGCCGGTGTCGCCTTGAGGTTGTACACCGAGTTCCTCTAGACGGGCTGTCTCCATAGGAGAAGCTTTCGAGTTTCCGGTATATGGATCGTAAAATTCAATGCACTGTTGTTCGTCACTTGAATCATAGCTAGCAATTGTTCTAGAGATTGCCAGATCGCTATAAGAATACCTAAAGCCCATTGAGAATACATACAAATAAATCTCGTATGTATATGTTTTCCCATAGACCACTTGTGTATCATAGTATTTCCAATTGATATCTGCGCTAGCCTGTTGTGAAGCGCCCTGATCATCATTTGATACTTGCTGATTTTGAATGATAATGTTTTGTTGTTCTCCGGTCTCAACATCCGTTTTTAAAATTCTTATGGCCACCACTTCCTGTGATGAGGAATCTGGTTCTATAGCAGATAATAATATCTTGTTGTATCTGGAGTTGTCCGTGGATTCCACGAGGCCGGATGCGGAGCGGCCGGCTTTCCAAAAAGAATAGCCTGTATCTTCGGTGATGACCTGTAGAGCTTCTATTGCAGAATCTGCGGCCAATTTATTATAATAGTGGAGGTTGTTATCACGACTAATCGAGGCCATCTCTCTAACTCTTCGGGCGCGGGAGTCATCATCAATATTTTGACTTCCTATGAAATAAAAACTTTCATTCGCAGAGCCGAATATATTGTGGCGGGGGGTGCCCTCGTTTGAATAGTGCACTAACATTTCTGAGACATCTATATATTTTAAATCTTGAGAGTTTATTTGAGTAATTGTTTCTATTGGCGCTGTAGAAGGATCGGTATCATCAAATGTGTCGCCGGATATTTTACTAACAAAACTTTGAGCAGGCAACATATCAGGATTATTCACAAATTGCTCTGCTATTTCACACAACACAACATCACCAAATCCAGTGCTAACAAGTGTTTCCGAGAAGGTGCTGGCTGCGAGATTGGGCAACTCAATGATTGTTGCGTATGGCATCCTTTGCACTGCGAAATGGGCCGTTGGAAAAGTTTGTTGAACACCATATTTGTTGAAAATTAGATTTTTAGTATTGTTAAATATATAAGAGGTTACATTTGGCGCCAAATCAGTGTTTGTAAATCCGTTTCCGATCGACTCCCCAGATGGATCAACATATGATAGATATTCCTTTGCAGCATAATTTTCATGGGTATACTCAGTAGGAGAGGCTGGGGCAAAAGGTGTAGGTTCTATATCTGAAAAATCAAGGGACGGTCTCTCAAAAGCGTCTCCATATAAAAAATCAGTTATGTATGTAGTTAAAGTGGCTGCATCTACAGTTGGGCCGCCGTCTATAATATATTTAGGAACAGACTCCCAATCGCCTATATATGACCACTTTAATAGTTCGGGTTCTATACGTTCAATATCACACGATACATTTAACACGGTTTGAGACATCAAATATATGTTCGGCATAAGGGCTATCGAAGAGTTATTTAACTCAAGATGCTGTTCATATTTATGAAGATAATAATTATAAAGATAAGTGTGTTCGTGAGTTTGATAAGCTGCATAATTTTTTGGTGATAAAGCTTTAGCATAACCCAAATCATATGTAGTATTAACTGATAGCGAATTTATATCATATGTTCCCATGGCAACAACGCCAGGATAAGACAATTCTCCATAGCTCCCTCCCACAACATAGGCTTTCCATTTATCATTGTCCTCCATGTTGAGATAACTCGGATTATCAGCATCAGAGAAATAGTCGGAGCCATCGAGTAAATCATCCCAACCGCGAAGTGAAACACAATATTGTATACTGTTGAACAAAGTGTCATCAGTCGCTGTAAGTATCGCTTCGGTTGGGGATTCATACTGATTTATAAGAGCACTGCTAAGATTGGGACTGACATGCCGGCCGGCGTAGGCACTTACTTCTATTTCTCCTTTGACTGCGCCGTCGCCATACGTCTCGCCATCCGCATCGGGAACTATACTTAAATAGCTTTTCATGCTGTTGCGAAATAAATCTGAAGAACCTGATAAGAGGTTACTATCGTAGTATGTGAGTGTTATATTATCGGCCATTGTTCTCTCTGATTAATTAGCATTATTATGCTGTGTCGGATTCTTCTCTGCTTGTATAATTGCCTCCAACCGTACCTCCACCGGATTCGGCTTGTTGGAGGGGCTGCAGATTATAGTTGTGGAGACCAATATTAGGTGTTACCGCGAAGGCTGTGCGGCTAACCGGAGCAGCGTTATAAATATCTGTTACGAAGTCGTGAAAAATTTCTGCTGCGGAGGCCGAAATATGCATGGACTCGGCGGTGGTTCCAAATAATTCTGTTAAATATCCTTTTTCGGACTCAGCGTATGAGGCTTGGCCGCGCCAAGGCTCAAGGTTATCAACGTTCCAGCTGACCGTGGCTGAACGGCCCGTTGAATCTTTCCAAAAGTCTCCATTATCATCTATATAATCATGGACAATATCTATCGAGTCATAGTTGGTCCATGTTTCCGAAACATCACTTTCTGCAACATTATATTCTAGCGCACGTTCGTAGTCCGAAGTTTCGCTCACATCTCCATCATATAACATCATAACTCCCACCGATGAACTAGGTAGATTTAAAATGTCGTAATAAAATGTGTTAACCACTGAAGTGGAGAGCGTGGCGTGCGACTCCATGTCGCTGGCGTCATCACCATAGACCTTTTTATTTTCCCAAGTTGTGGTCTTAGTGATACAATATGGCGTGGCATAGTCTGGGAATTTTAAATTATCTACAAACCCCTTGGCATATAAATCTGCTCTACTTACAACTGAAGAAGTGTAAAACATCAAACTGCTATAGGACGTCGAATATGTACTCTCTATGCCGGCATCCATGGTGACGGTGGTGGAGAAGACCCACGCTTCGTGTAGATCTAAATAATAAGCATCGCTGTCCCCAAATATCCAAAACCCCATTTACTTTTCCTCTTATTATTTATTATCTTTTAGTTGTGGTAACGAGCGGCCAATTAGTTTGCCAGTTGTCTCATTTATAGAATAAATCGCGGCGCAAACTGCAGTCATATCTGGAGCTTTTTTTGAGTCTGGTTTGGGATTTAGATTCCTAACATATCTCGGAGCTTCCATATCTAATTGATACCACGGATCTTTTGTGTTAGTGCCAAACCGATCTGCAGCAGTTATCTTTTTTCTTTCCAAAAGTTCAATCCCTTTTACATCTACAATTTTAGTATTCTTTATTTGATTGCTTGAATCTTCTTCATCTAATAAGCTTTTGTTAGGTCTTGAATCAATACTATAACTTATGTCTAAACTAGCCAAGCAGACTTGAGCCATATTAGTGACTGTGGGGTTTGTCATAGTCGCAGACAGTGTGCCGTTTTTCGACATTTTCTGCTGCAGTTTTAACATTTTTTCTCTATTGCTGCCTGCTTTAACTGGCTGGCCTTCGACAACTTTCCAAGTCTTTTTCTTACCCATTCTTTTAGATATGCCGGCTCGATTAAGTTCGGTAGTTCTCATAGTTTTTGACATTTTATTCTATTCCTCTTGTTTAATTAGTTACTTTTTCAATATTAGTGCTCACCTAAAAAGTGCCATCCCCGCTATGGGCCGGGGTCCCATTCAGGAATGATGGTGTCGGAATCTCCATAGTCGATGTCTCCCGAGCCGCCGGCATCGGGGTCAGATTCCGCGGTCACATCTACACAGGGGAACGAGCCTCCATGGTCGCGGCAGATATCGGAAAGAGAGCTGTCAGAGTCAATTTCGAAAATGGTACCATCGCAGCATTCGATTGGAATGGTAGTTGGGCCGTCGTCCGGCGGTGGGTCGTCGAAGTCTATTTCGGCCTCTGTGTCCATGGCCGTATCGGCCGGCTCCTCTGTTTCTGAGTATTCCGGATAATTGTCATAGTCCTCTGTTGGTACAAATACTTTAGGCTCGTCGTCCATGTCTCCGTCGACGCCGAATTTTCTGGCCTTGTAGAACATTGTCTTGAGATCTGATATTGAGTCATAATCTGTGATCCAATCACTATCCTCGCGTTCGCTCAAGATCTCGTATAAGCTATCGTCGCCAGAGGTGGTAGTCCACGCATCATAGATTGTATCGAACATTTCTCCGAAGTGTTGTAGTGCGGAAAGTGTGCCTGTTTCTGGAGCGATACCAGCAATCATCTCTCGGGCGGACGAATATATTAAATCTAATGCACCATCAAATTCATCATATAAAAGATCGCTCATCATGAAGAAAATTATCGGAACCTTAATATATGGCGCCGTGGTTGGATCAGGGAATCGGGCGGCCACCGCATCAACAAAAAATTTATTAAAGTATCCATCTGTATCATTAAACGCACACTTATCCTCTGCTGCCGATATATATTCATCAAGTGAATCTTTAGCAGAAATTACCAGATCAGCCAAGAAGGCCAATATTTTGGCCGTCTCATCAAATACATATGCTCGGGGGAGGAAAAATTGATAAATCTGATGATTTTCTAGCAGACCTTCACTGGAGAAACCAGTGTCTCCAGAAGCATAGTCCGTGTCAGCCAGAGAAAACTTTGCTCTCTTTTGGTATTCAAAGGCCATATACCGGTGGTGTGGCACATGTCCTGCAAAATCTATGTTACTTATATTCAGATTTGGATTAAATCCTTCTTCATTTGACATAAGTTGGAAAGGTCTAAAAACCAAAAAACTACGTTCGATGTTCTCATCTTGCCAAAAAGCGCCGCCGTATACAGAAGACGCACCGGTTGAATCAGAATATTCCGATCTCGTAGTCAGAGCATCCTCTAACTCTGTATATAATGCAAAATAATCACCAAGATCGTATCCGCCATCGAGCGTAACCTCACCATCGCTTCTAACAATTGTGAGATCCAGTTCCGGAAAATTATTTTCATAAGTAAAGATCGATTCCACAATACCTGTTGTGTACCAGTTGTGGTTAGTTCCGTCGTGTGTGCGAAGGACAATATCTCCTGTATGCGGGATATCCCGTTCATACATGACGCGCGAGAATACACTAAATTTCCCTAATCGGAAAGCCCGATTGGTCAGTTTGGTACCAAAAAATTTTTCAAATCTTGTCACATTAATTATTCTAGAGAGTGTGCTCATTGATTTAAGTGCTTTTTCGTAGTTGAAAAACCAATATCCATTGTCAACTAAAGCATATTTATAGCCGCCCAAATGGGCGCCTTCATCTGTTTCATCATACTCGTCTCCATCATAGGACGAGTCGAAACCGTATACTTCTGTTGTTCTGCTCCATATAGTAGATTCAACGTCGATAAAGTCGTTTGCCATCGAATAATCTGAATAATAACCCGCGTACACATCTCCCGGTGACCAATCTCTCATATCTTTTACAACAGGGTTTGTAACTTTACTCTTAGTTAATTTAATTCCCGATTGAACGATCTTATTTGCACTATAAAGAAGTTTTTTAAACTCTTCATAAAAAGCACCTACGGAGGTGATAGATGATTTTTCGGCAAAGACTTTTCTATAGTTGTTTAGCTCGATCAAAATTCCGTTGTTTTTCTCGTTGGTCGATAAAACATATTGGAGTGCTTCACCTGCATCTCTTAAAGATTCGGCTGCAGAAGCGGCCGCGTGCTCTGCTCGGGTGGCCATGGAAGAAATTATGTCTTCTAAAGTAATTTTGTCTTGGCCATAATATAATTTGTCAATACTCTGTAATGGTTCTTTGTGAACTATTCCGTCTGAATCTCTATATACATGCATCGATTCTTGCACAATGTTGCCATTCTTTTGGAACGCTACAATATTTGACTCAGATATTCGGGCTGCTCTCAAAAACCTTTCAGGGTCAATAGAATCGTAATAGCCCTTTGCTTCAAGCAATTCTGCTTCGGTCATATCAGTCGAGTATGACAATAGCCCCATTTGCTTAAGCTTATAATCGCCCCAGCGACCCCACAAAGCAGGCCAAGCGTCAGTAAACACTTCAACAGAGTTTGTATATTTTATAACAACGTCGCCATTAGTTTGAATATAAGTGTCCGTCTCAGTAAACGATGCGAAATTCGACGCGACAGTTAAAGTGGACAAAGGAAGATCACCCGTGACAATATTTAAGGTTTGCATTTCAACACGGGCATCGAAATCATCGTCGGAGAGCGCGTTCTCGGCCCAGAATCGTTCGAACAAAGCATATAATGGCATTCTTTCGTCCAATAAATATTGTAGAATTAATGCTAATTTAGCTTCTCTTTCAGAACCAGAGAGTTCTGAGTAGTCATCCCGGGAACCGATATCGTCGTCAGTATGTACATACCCAGATTCTACAAAAAAATCGCATTCTTCGGGGGGTGTCCACCATTCGGCGAATGGCCATTCGGTGGTAAATGTGTCGAAGATTTCCAACAAGTCTGAATCCACAATCGCTCTTAAATCAACGATATCTCCGCTCGTGACGAACAGACAAGCTTCATCGAAGTGTCCGATAGATTCTAGAACAGAAGCACTTCCATTGGCGGCATCTAGATAACCATTTACCGGATAAGAGCTAATATACTCGGAGGCGCCGCCGTCTTCCGGAGGTAGAAAAGTAGTCCAAACCCCAATCGAGTCTGTGCGATCGACTGGCCAGAATGTAGAGAGTGCATATTGTTTACCCACTTCAGTGTCGGGAACACCTCTGTCCATAACGAGTTGTAAGACCCAATTTAATCTTGGTAATAGGCCGGCCATTGTACCATCTGGCAACATGGAAGTGCTGCTTATCTGGTCTTTATATAAATATTCTTGTTCTGACATTCGTATATAAAACGATGCTTGAACAAGGAGTTTGTCGTTATAAACCTCTATGCTCTCAATATAAGGTATTGGAAGTTTAGGGTCTGAAGTAAATGATTTAAGCCAATTTGTGGTCATGAACACACCTCGGGTACCGTGGTTGGACCATATATATCATAATATCTTTGGTCACTAGGGCCAGTGCGCTGAGAGTCACAATCAAAATCTAAACTAACATAGTAAGATTGTTTATTAAAAATTTCGGCGGCGCGACAGGCTAGTAATGGATTGATTTGAGTGTCTTTAATAAAATCAAAGTAATATTCTACGCTGCCACTGGTAATTGCTCTTGCCGCTGTATGCGACACAGAACCGTAATATGGATCGGTTGAGTCTACTTGAGTTTTTTCAGACATTAGACCGCCCAATATTCGTTCGGGATCTTCGGGGAAATATTTTCTTATAAGACGATCAGTAGTTGTACAGGTTTCACAGGTAGCCGCCACTGCGTCGTGTTCTATTTCAAATACCTCAACGTCAAAATTTTCATTGAGGATATCAGTATTTAATTCTTCAGCATACATTAATAAGTCGTCTGCGCTCAGCTTAATAACGTTGCCATCCGAGAATGTCTTAGTTATAGATGTAGCATTTCGAAGGCCTGTCTCAGTGTATCCAGCAGACATGCTGGATCGCTCAACGGAAAGTCGATAATTTAGATTGATATTTACTTGAGGTATATCAACTTGGTTTTTCTTGTCGTCCAACGAAGATGACATGATCTCCCCATTAAGTGACACAAGTTTCCATGCGGGAGCCTTTTGTTGATCGGCATCCAAATGTGCATCGCCGATTATAGAAGTGAACCTAAAAGCGTCTAAACGAGGTTTAATCATAGTTGGTGTGACATCAACTGAAAAATATCTTTCTGTCGTTGGATCGGCGCCATCTACAAAACTATTTTTTAAATGATTTTCTACATCTTCAAACAACACCAAGCTTTCAATATATTGTGTTTCATTTTTAATTCTATTGCTGATATCATTTTGGGTTTCGGTCATTCGGGCATAAGAGCCGTCATATATAATATTACTATCAAAGAATGCATAATATTCTGGCTTAAACCTGCCGGTAGATAATAGATAATGACCATAAGAAGTAAGCTTCAAATCGTATACTTGTTCTTTTTTGTCTATAAATTTAGCCATTAATAAATATCCTTCTTAATACCATCTGGCGTTCCGGGACTAGAGGCCTTTGAGGCAGCTGGTGCCTCATCTGTTGTGCCGCGGGCAACGGCACTTGCCTCCCGAGCAACGGCCGCCGCGCCGCTGGCTCCATAAAGGTCATCTCCCGGAGTTCGCATTTTAAATGTTTTGGTAGGTGCCGAGACACTTTCGACGAAGGCTGCACGTGCTGTGGCGCCCTCAGATCCCGGTGGCATTGGTGGGGATGTCGATGTGCCCGGGGTGAATTCCTCACCGATTGCTCCGCCGTACCGACTAACAACTTCAGATTCTTCATGTGACATTTTAATATCAGCATCAATTTTGACTGACTCAATAATCGAAAAGAAATCATAGGGCCAGTTATATTGTGCATAAGAATCAAAACCATCAAGAGGAGCATGACCAGTACCCGCACCATAAGCTAAGCTACCAATAGTGGATACTTTTTTATCATAATAATTAGACTGTACTCTCTGTTTTACTTTAAAAACCTGCCATCTTAAATTTGGATTCTCTAACAAATCAGACTCCTGAAAAAGTTCGTTATTCGCTAATATGTGGGATACCGAGGCGCCTTTTAACTCAAACTTGTTGTAGTTTCTTGGCATTACATTCTGCCACATGTACGATAGATCGTCTTTGTCAAATGTGTGACTAAACTCAAATATATACATAACAATAGGTTGGAGTTCCCTATTCGTGATAAAATCAAACTGTGGGGGGATTATATATTCTTGCATTAACCTAACCTGGGTCCTGATAGACTGTCCCACAAAATCTAACGATAGTCCCACCGGGGTGTTCATTAGATCATCTAGGGACGCGTCTATTTGTGCTAATGGGATTTCGAACAAATATTTATTTTCTACACTTGTTGGTATCGTACCATTAGCCGGCTCTTCTGCTGTTAACATATAGGGTACCGCAATAATAGCTTCTTTCACTGTTAGTGAATCTTTCAATTCTCCGATTCTTTTGCTTTTTTGTTTATCTCCAAAACCAATCCTATCTCTCAGAGATTTGACCTTTGGTGCCAATTCGCCATCAGTGTCTGGGATGTAGTTATTATATGCACTTCCAGAGTTTCTTACGAGATAATGATTTTTGAGCCAGTTTTCGGACATGTCATGCATCTCTAAAAACACACCAGTCTCCGCGTTGTGTGGAAGGGTTCCGAACTGATGCCACATTCCATTGGCGATCGATCCGGAGGCATATATACCCTGCGTTCCACCGCCGGCGAGGGTGCGCGTTATTGTCTTGTTATTTAAGCTAGCGGTGACTGGTCTATCCCCATATTTGTCATTAAAGTTAAGCATTGGAGTTTCAAACTTTGTCTGAATGACCCACTTTTTACCAACTGTTTCAGTCTCAGATAATATGGTTCTGCCACTATCATGATCAATAATTTCTTTTGGTACCGATTCGATACCAAAAATGTTCAAACTACTAGTTGCTTGCATAGCTGAATCATTGATTAGGGTACCGCCATAAATTGCTGTTGGAAAGGTATAATTACTTGTAATGCAATATGGATCATGGATTAATGAATGATAGCCGTGCACAATATCTTTAGCATATCCGTATCCGTGCGGATTATTCGGATTACCACTATAAGTTCGAGCACCAGCGATTGGTGAGGTTTTCCCTGTGGAGGGTGATAATTTCCAATCGTAATTATTTACTCTCGGGCCTGGATCGACACGCCAACAGACAGTCTGGGTTGCTGCCATAATTTTTTCTAAATCATAAGTCACGCCAGTTTCGGGCCTAAAAATAAGATCAACCCAAGCCTCACCATTATAATAAGGAGGTGTATAAGCCCAGTTAAAGCCCGTTCTACTGTCCATTACTTGAAAAGCGCCTGACGTATAGAAAGATGAAGTATATGGAGATAGGCGCTGACTGGGACCAATTGGGTTCGTGGCATCCAGGCCATGTATTCCCTCGATCGGTGGCCCAAAGGCGGTTGGGCGACTGTACATTGTGAATGTTTCTTTAAACGAGGGAGAATTCACAGGATCCTGTGGCAACTCAAAATATGAGGCGCCTGCCTGATATTGTTGAGATATGGACCTCGCCGCCTTCGTTGCGAGTCTTGGGTTGGGTGTGAAAGAGCGGCCGCCTAGGCGATTATATGCATAAATACTAAAAGATCCTGACTCCTTATTATAAATTCTCGATCCTGTAACGGAGCGTCTGAGTTTAATTCTAGCCATGTATACTTCATTATTGCCAAACTTAAGCTCTTTTATTGGTTCAGAGCGAAGTGAAGTAAACTCGGAATCCTTGAGATAAAAGTCAGCAACACCACCAAAGAAGTTTCTGGCCATCAGAGTATATGTTTTCTCCTCTGCTGAATTTAAGCCTGCCAAGACCGAGGAAGTTACAGGCATCCCCCCATAAGCTGAGCGCAGGGAACCGGTGTATTCTAAACTACAACTTGGGTGTGGTTCGACGTCCACAAAATCTCGCTTACTAATCAACTCTGGACGGATAATACCCTCAAAGGGGATTCTTTTGTCGAAGAAAGAACCTGAGCCACCATACATTCCGCCCACGCCCGCGGGTGCGACAGGTTCGCCGGTGGTGGCTGGAAGATCAGCTTCCCGAACACCGATAGCATAATCATTTATACCTTGGCTCGACGGAGGTTTCCAACCTAAACCGTTAACACTAATTTTTACTCTATCGTCGAAAACTGGGTAATCAACTGCAATACCTGACTTGATTGAATTATATAGAATTCCGGGCGCAAACATGGCTTCACACAGCGGTCGTAGTGAGCCAGCGGCTCCAGATAAAATAGTATCTCCATCTAATGTTAGATCATCAATAGAGTCCGGAATCATCGTTGATCTAATACGTGTTGACATATTTGGCATGAAGCTCTGTCTAAATCTTTCAACAAGTTGTAAACTTCTTTCGGCAGGATAAAACCCTTCGTATGGGTGGAATTTTATGCTCGCTGAACATGCTAGCCTGATTTCTCTCGCGGGCAAGCCGGAATCGCTGTGGACTTGCGGGAAGTATCTCAGAAACTCTGAGTTACTATAATCTATATAAAAGTTGTTTTTTGAACTACTATGTTGGGTGCCGGGAATTTCAAAGGTATCGTTTTTGCCCTCGATGCTTGTTTTTCCAAAATCGATGTAATCGGGAATATGTTGGCTAATCCTGTATTCTGGGACTATCGCATACCCTCGTGTCTTAAATTTCATTTCGGCGACGAATTTGTCATAATCATCATAGGCCGGCTTGCTTGGCTTAGAGACCCAGCGGCGATTGCCGAGGTTGTCTATATCAACTATACCGGCTTTTTCTCCAGCTTCCCAAACAGCTTCACCACCAAAAACTTCAACCTGATTGGTCATATCAAAAGGTGTTGTTCCGAGTTTTATGCCAGATGTTACAGTTCCAACAGCTGTTTGTATTTGGGTGGTGTATCGTTGGGCCGCTTGGTCATGAACTCCGTACGGTGACGCAAGCGATAGTGGAGAACCTAAAGTGTGTTTTCTCGCGTACAGTGCGCCGGGCGCGAAAGCTTTGACTCTCTCCATGAAGTCATAGTTGTGTCTGGCGCCATTTGGCCCCTCACCGTAAGATATTGCACTACCAGTCTGATAGGACATATATGTATTTTGTAGCTCTCCTGGGGAAGCATAGGCGCGCCATTTGACATAATTATCAATGTCTGCGCGGCCGTCAGCACCATCTCCATAATCTCGGATTAGTGATGGGCCTGTGCGAGTTAAAATATTAGTTGGGGCATCCATTTTCCAAGCGCTAGAAGACATTCTAAGATTAAAGGAATTCTTTCTAGTCCAGTTAGGTGCCGGCAAGAGCGGGTTGGTTACTGGATATGCATACCTGTCTAACTCGGCATTAATGCTGTTTCGAGCATCTCGGTTTGAGTGCCAAAACCCATTGTTGTAATCTGTTCTCTGGGAAGGTACACGTCGTAAATGGTTTCTGTATGAGGGGAAGATACTTTCCCTACTAATGAGGTAATTGATATCTCGGATATCCGGAGAAGCATAGCTTGCCATCAATAATGCTTGAAGCGGATTTATTTCGAGAGGAGCATAAACATACCTGTGATTTAAGGCATCATCTTGAAAATATATTTTCTGGTGGCCCACGGTCATTAATACATTCTGAGTGGCGCCAGCCGCGTCAACCATCTGAATTGATACTTGTGCTGGGCGCCCTAAAACACTAACTGGTTGTAAATCATATTTTTCAATAGTGCGATTGTCATGCGATACGACGGAGATCTTGTTCTCGGCGCGCTCGTTCTTGATTAATTGAGTGTCGCTGCGCTGTCTAATATTCTGCCACATCGAGCCACCAAAGAGACCATTTCTTTTGATCATGAGGCTGTTAAACATATATCCCGCGGGTCCGCCGGCGCCAAAGTTCATACTGGTCGGCTCAGCAAAATCACTATTAATATACGACTTATAAGCAAATTTATCGCTACTATTAGGATATCCTACAATATTTGTACTACCACTAACTGGTTCAATAATATTAGTATTGAAATTGCTAACTTGGGGAACGTTACTGATAGTACTTACTTGTGTCGGATCCCATTTCCGAACTGTACCAGCCAGAAAACTGTAAGCTTGGCTAGAGGTAGCAAAAAGGTACTGATCAACACGACCATTGGAACTGGACACCTTGAAATCTAAGGCATTGAATCCAGGGGGGCCATTATCAGCTACCAAGCTTGCAGCTATCCAAGCGTATTGCTTAGTTTGGCGCGGGATTTGATGCGACACGAAGAAATTATCATAAATTTGATCGCAATCATAGCCGGTAACTACGTAGTCTCTGCTAGCCAATGTAGCGCCGCCGACCAAAATGCCCGTTGAAGATGTGCCGGCTAATACAACAGCAGCGCCATGATCAGCAGGATCTCTAGCAGTTATTTGAATATTAGCACCACTAACTACATCCACAATCCTGTTAGTTAAGTTGATGTCTTGTGTCGGAGCCGAGCCGCTAATCGATGTATTATCACCAGAGCCATCACCCATTCTCCACCAAGAATATAAGTTTCCGATATTAGAATCGGAAGAAGCAGTTAAGTTTATAGGACTCCCATCGTTATAATATTTGTTAATGTCTGTAGGGGTTAGTGCTGTCTTCCACATAGCTATTTCGTCAATGGATCCAGTCCACTGAGAGTTATTTGTGTTAAGACTACCGAAAAATTGGACCGGTGAGGCTATATCAAGGTTTTCCCAATTTCGGAAGTTATTCATCGTTGCTGTAGAGCCGGTTCGAATATAGTCTGCTGTAAAATTACCTGACCATGTGCCGGGGTAGTGAAGTCCGTTAATATAAAACGACGCAGTTGCTCTATTGTTAGAAAGGTCACCATGCAACGCTGACAGCGTAAACACTAAATTTATCCAGTCACTACCGGTGAGGTGTGCGGCTGTGGTGGTGAATGTCTTTGATTGAGCACTGTTGTTCGCAACATTATGTGCTCTGAGCATATATTTAATTTTTCCGTTGCTTTCTCGTCTTAGTTTATGTATCGGTGCTGTTCCATCCCATCCTAAACTAACAAATTCTTCGGCTACCGACGGGAAACCTCTCAACCACATGCTAACTGAAAACTCTACTCTTTTAGGTGTTGACCCGGGCAATATGTTTTGTGCGTAATTGCCATCGAAGATTCTTTGTTTTCTTTTGGTCAACATGTTGACATCAGAAGGATCGATCAATATTGTAGTGCCATCAGACGAGGTTCTCTTTGCGGTTATTAACAAGTGTTTTGTGTTTGTCAAATGGTTATTTAAGTATGTGTTTGCCCATCCGTATTCTGGCTTACATCTGTCCATATTATTTCTATGAATCTTGTGAAACCCTGGCAACTGTGCATATTGTGCACCGGGTCCGCCGGATCTCGGATCTGTCTGCTGGTGGGTAGCTGATGTTCCAGAGATCCACAGTGAATCACGCATGAATCGAGCCGAATGTCGAGCAAGATGAGGGCGGAGACCAAAATCATAGCCGTGAATATCATAAGGTCGTATGCCTCTTGTTTCTACGAGCACTGAGGCGCCTTGCGGATGAGAAGAACTTGGGATCTGCTGCGGTTTAATAACCGACAGATTTTTGAATGGGAGAGCGTTATAGACAGAATATTCGTCTGCTCTAACATCGGTGTAGCCGGGCGTCATGACTTCTATGCCACCGGGAGCCGAGAATTTATTTCTAATAACTGTTTTGTTGCCGGCGGCTGCAGTCAAATATGAAACACTATAATCTTCTACAAAGTCAAAGTGTTGCCTTGAGCCACCAACGGGATTAGAGTCATGTGGGCGATCGGGCTTCGTGGAGAGGAAGGTTCTGATGGATGTAGGCCTAGAACTGGTTGCGTAATTTTGAAATGCGTTGGCCGGCAGCGTGGGCTGCTTTTCAATAAAGTTTCTAGGGTTTGATGTGGCGCCGAAAGTATGTATAATCTCATATTGATTGTTATAGTTACCGAGCACCATCTTGTTTGTAACACTGTTTTTTGTGTTAATGTTCTTTATATTTACTGGTCTTTTGGCTGTAAAATCTCTGTAATATACTGCGCGCTGTGGTTGAGTAGCGGGATATGGGGTGGGTGCGGGGTCAGCGACTGGTTCTGGATAATCAGCACCGACCATACCGATGGCGCCGGAATATATAGTATTGCATGCACCAAGAAGAATTTTCCAACCTTCCGGACGATTATTCCACGTATCCGTAGCAGTAGCATTTACACCAGCATGGCGGTATTGCAAGCCTCCAACATTATGTTCAGTAAACGGACCTTGCAATGGTTTTTCCATATCCGGCCCATATACATCATTGTGTAAGTTTGTTATTGCAATATGCATGTCCATAGCATTTTGAACTTGTGTTTGGTAGCCGCCGGTTACTGATGAACTTATAACATTAAAGGGAAACGCCATGGACGTTTTTACGTGTTGATATCCATCACTATTATTACTGTCGCGGCCATGTAAAGCCTTTCCGTATCGTTTTGTTTTCTTAATTGGATCTGGTACGCGGTCCTTAAAGTTTGTGAGGGCTTCAAAATCGCTACCGTATGCTAATAGAATGTTTTGTGGTACAAAAATACCACCTGCTTGATTCACAGGGCCATGCGGGTATAGGGCACCTCTTGCGTAATCAAGGTTTTTAACATCTGTAAAGTTAACACCGCCCTTAATAGCTTCGTGTCGAGTGATTTTCGCATCAAATGTTTTTATGAATGTTCTACGGGGATATTCATGACTCAAGTATGCTTGCGAGTTCTTGCCGATCAATATAGTGTTGCTTGATGTCATCGCCGGGAATGACGAGACTATTTGTCTAATCGTCTCTCTCTGACTGTCAACCGTTGCATCACCGGAGGTAATCTCCGGTGCGGCTCTTTCCGCGCGGTCTTTCCAATATTTAAGACGAATATTGGTCTTTCTCGGAGAAGAGGGCAATGGACTCATACCGTCCGGACCATATAGCATTTCGGTCATACCATACGCTGGGGATGAGGGGTCCGGAACCTTAAATTCTAAAGTTGGGAACTTGTTCTCATACTTATTTCTCTCCAACACATGACTTTCTATTGTGTTGGTGGTATCTGCCACAATGTCCATCGAGGCTGGGATTAGCTGCTGGAATATTTGAGATAGCGCGTCGTCAAACCATTTATAATAAGCAACAAATTTTTCTACATCACTGACAGTTGTAACCCGCCGGAAAAATGCTTCTCGAAGTTTTTCTATAGATTTGTATCGAGAGCGGTATCTATGAACCGGCTCACCAACCATGTTGTTGAAATCAACTACTCCAGCCAAGAAGATCAGCATCTCTTCTGATATTGCTTGATACATACTTTTTTCAATCGTAAACAGGTAGTTTGGAATTGTTTCCGTGCTAGGAAATAATGTTTCATCATCACTTAGGATTTGAATCATATCAGAGCCGACATTTTCTTCTGGGTCAGTAAACTTAAATGAATTTTCTCTTTTAATGTCGACTACGTTTGTTGAAGATTCAGCAAAATTATATCCATATCCAGTATGTTGTATTCCGGAAGTGTTACCCATCCAACCAAAGTTGTTCAATAATACGGCGGATCCAGACGAGAAGTCGCTAACCCAAAAGTTACCGCCTGAATCAGATCCAGTTACTGAATCAAAATTCCATTCTAAAGCTAACGAATTTTGATTTATTGTTTCATATTGTCCGCCTAAACCCAATGTGGTATTAAAAGAAGTATTTTTGAAGGATCCAGAAATACCAGAATTATTAACATCAAACAAGTGCTGATTTAATGCGGCATTTTCTAAATGTTTCGTCCAATACTTGATATTTGAAACCAATGAATCGGCCTTGTGTACAATGGCGCCTGTCAAGTTTAATCGTTGGGCACCGGTATATACTCTTTTGTTTGAGGCGGCGGCGCGGGCGCCCTTTATATAACTTATAGAGCTAGAAACCTCGAAGCTATCTTGTATTACTCCTAGATTTTGTGTAATGCCGCGGAATATGACATCATATTCAAATGCTTTACCGACATCCGGAGTTGAGCCGGCAACGAAGCCAGACACTCCATAATTTTTTGGTTTAAGCCTAACAGACAAATTCCACCTTTGATTATCATATACATCATTGAATACACTACTAGTAAGAAGTGGAAATGGCCGGCCGGCTTCGGCGGTATATGAGGATGTTAACATGAAGTAAACATCCTTTGAACTCGCTTCAGGTCTAATTGCATATACCTGCAAATTAGTACGATTGTCTTTCTCGGGGGTTGTTATAGAACCTTGTAGATGGTTCGCGCTAGCTGATGAAGGGGTCGATACTCCGAATAAAGAACTCGTTAAAAAATCTCTGTCAAATGTCGCTTTTGATTTAAAAAACTTCGGAAACACAACGTCAGCTTCAACAGTAAAGCCGAATCTTTGCTCGGCGCCGACGGTGCCGACATTCAGTGGTGTCGATCCGGCAGAGGCGCCTTGAACAAACGAGCCGCTAATATAACCTCTTTCTGGGGGATGTACACTACCAAGATCTCTCTGGTAGACCACCGCATTTAGATTAGATACGTTATTGAAGTTGACTAATTTGTTTTCTGCTACAACTTGTCGTAAATTATCAGATATCTCGTATATTTGGTTATCTGCATAAATCTTAAATCGCAGGATATTATCATCTATGTTGAACGCCCGTAGAACGTTTCTAAAGGATTTTTCAGTACCCTTTGATTTATAGATGCTTGTCAGGTTGTTATACAAATTTTGATAAATTAAGTCTTTTGCTTCTTTTAAAGAACTTTCAAAAAAGGCCTTATCATCTCTATTGAGTAGTATTTCTTGTAACGTTGCGTCTGTGAATATATCAGACATATACATACCCATTGACTGTGGCAAGTGGCTTGCAAAGGGTAGAGGTTCCGCAGAAGCGCTAACGTAATTAACATGTTTAAAGGTGGGTAGTGCTTGTGCATACAATCTTATTTTATCAAAGTATGCGCCGGCAATATGTGATATAAGTTTGAGATTTTCATTGCCCATATCTTCATGCTCTTCAATGATCCAACTTGGAGCATATGATAAGAATGAAGCATTGTTAGTAGAATCATAAAAAGAGCCAGATTCTAATAATTGGCTTCTTAGTGTGACATATTTTGGATGATTCGAGCGAATAATTAAGTCTTCATGTTCCGTTCTGGCAGCAGAGGCAGAAACAATCGCTGAGCCGGTATTTCTTGAAGTGGTGCTGTACCCTGTCCAAGCTGCGTTTGAGACACGACCACTGTAATCTAAAATCACTCGGTCAATACTTGCAGTCTGTGTTATTCCTTCGTTAAACTTATAGTAGATACCCAACTCTGTATTATTTATATCCGTGTTGGTACCGCCGCCAATCTGATCAAACCAATTTTGGCCGATTTGTTGTGAGTTTCTTAAAGCTTTCCAGTATCTGAATTCATCTATTGAGCCGGAAAGCTTGCCGGCGCCAATGGCGGCGGTAGTTCCAACGGGTGCGGTTTGTAAGGCTCCGATTCTACCCATGGCTTTCTTAGATGGCAATTCCCCGACCGTTAAGTCAACTAAATCGACTGTTACTGCACTATAAAGTGCCTCTACTTCCGTTGCTGAAAGGATCGAATTCCAAATTGCAACATCGGCGAGCCGACCATCGAATGTACCGGATCCACCAGAGTTATTACCGATGGTGCCTCCCACGGTACCATCGATCCCATCCCATGCGACGGCTGGCGCGGTGCCAGTCTCTGCCACCGTTTGTGCCACACCATTATAATATAACACAGCATTATTGGATGTTGATGTGGCATCATAACTGACTACGACATGTGCCCACTGATTAAAAACTCCATTCATGGATGTAGCAGTCCAATGAACGAAGTCACCGCCGTTCCATTTCGTTGAATACATGATTCGATACCCACCGGAGCCGTTGGTTTCGACTCGAAATAATATGTCGTTGGCTCCAAAGTCTAAGATCGTTCCGCGGGAGCCTTCCCCGAGACTAGCGGGTCTGATCCAAGCAGAGAATGACATCTTAGAGGAGCCTTCGGGGCCGGTTCCAATAATATTGTTCCACAGACTAGGGCTACCAATTGGGTTTCCAATATGGATAGCGTCGGTGGTACCATCAAAATTATATGAAGACGTGGCGTTCTGAATGTATTTCGATGGCACCGTTGGGGAAACTGTGGGTACATGTGTCGCGGCGATGAAGGTACCAGGCCTGTTGTGAACGCTTGAATCTGGTACCTTATCATTAACTGAAAATTGTTCTGTATTTAATCTCCACCAACCTTGCAGTGTTTTAGTTGAAGAATATTTCTGGCTTTCTAAAGCTGTACCAGGGAAAACTGGCATGTGGGTGTTCAGATCATATACTCTGTCTGATGTGTCTGAAAGGGAACCATTAACGTACAATCTGGTTTTAAATATCGATCCGCTATTGAACATAGAAATGGCATAGTGCTGCCAAGTATCTAAATTATTGTGTAAAGATGATGGGCCAAGACTTACGAACCTGCGGGCGCTTGTAGAGCCTGATTCTACTGTGATCACGAAAGGCTTGATTGGGTTATCATCCTCATCGACTGAAGAAGTTAACTCAATTAAAATTCTACCATATTTGCTGCTAGTGGTCGCTTCATTATTCCACCAGTCAAATACAACTTGTTTGTTAGTTAAAGTTGGGAGGGCTGCATATGATCCAGTCTTAAGCCAAAATTCTACTGTAACACCATCATCAAAGTTAGCGCGTAAATTAGATTCTCGGGTACCCTTACCATAGTCGTCAGGGAGGCCCGCGGTTTCGTAAATGCCTTCGTCGTATATATTACCGTAATCTCTAAATCCAGATGAAGGGTCTGGGCCTTGAGAAACTAAAGATGTGCCGGCAGATCCAGTGTTTGGACCGCCCTTAAACGTTATGTATTCTAAGGCACTGGGGAGGCCATAACCGTTTGTTTTTGTAGTGCCACCCCAGCCATCAGAAGAAAGAGTTGCATACCCCGTAGACCTTGGGTGTTTGTTATTAAAAATATATTTTTCAATGGGCAACAGTGCATTATAGAATTTGTTTTGTTCATATTTCGAACCATCATAGGGATAGAAATTAATAACACGATCGAGTGCACCTTGATAATAGTAATAAGCTGATCCATATTTAGCAAATTTATAAGGATCGTCATAGTCTATTTGTGGTTCGAATGTTTCTTGTTTTCTATACAGTTCTGACGCGTTATCTTGTGATTCTACTTGCTCAAATGTTTCTTTTTGAGTTTTATAGTCGGTAGTTTGTACGCTCTGATTGATAGATTCAAAAAGTTTTCTACTACTCATTTTATCTCTCTTCTAACCAAAATTTAAATGTTTGCTCTTGTTCGGACCATGAATTAAGTCTATCATCATAAAAGACAAATTTAAAGCCATATGCATGGCCTGGTTCTAATAAATTCATATCGAAATCAAAATAATTGCCCGAAACATTATAAGATAACCCTGTGTGGAAATCACTTCCTGTTCCATATGGAACAACCGTAGTATTATCAATCAGACGCACAACTCCGTAAGAGGCGCTTCGAATGCCTATGGATTCTATATTGTTGTTGGCTATAGTATATATGTTAGGTGACCAGTTCTTCTCTCTAACATAGAGATTGAGGCGGACCTTTTCATTGTGATAATAGTTGTTCTTAAGATTAGAAATATTGCAATAATATCTTGGCTCCAAGGAGGTCATACCGGTTCCGTATAACTCCGGTGTTAACGTTCCAGTAAAAAATTGTCTTGCTGAACTTGTCGCCTGCATTTCGGGCTGTGTCATAGTTGAGCCAGAAAACCATATATCATATAAAGTAACAAGGTTATTTGATTTAGTTAAACATAATGAGCAGGAATATATACCAGTTGACACATATCCACCTGTTACAACCGTAGTTGGCGTTGAGGTGTTATGTAATAAAATGGCTGGACCGGATGGGCCGTCTTGACCTGCTGAACTAGAGTATACACTAACTCTGACCCACGAATCATAAGTACCATAATTGGTGCTTATATTTGGCAAGTTTGTGAGGCGGCCTCTAACTAAGTTGTAAAAATATATGGTGTTCAAATTGTCGGCGCCAGATGCGCGCGAAGAGCTAAAAAATACATTTCCACGATCATCTCTGATTGATGAATCCCAGCGCGCCTCTATAACAGGGCGCTTAAAAAAGTATTGAGATCCTCTTCCGAAAAATCTCTTTGTATAATATGATTTTGTTGCCCCATCAGCATTCAAAATTACATTGGAGTCCAGAGCTACGGCGCCCTCACTTGAAGATGCTTCATAGGACCCAGACAGCATTACTCCTACTCCGTAGTTACCTCCAGCGGTCGAAGTTCCGGCTACCCATTCTTCAACCAAGTGTGAAATATCTATTTCTAAATCTTCCAGCCCATTAGAAAAATGCTGTGTGAATGTTTCCCCGGAAGCTGTAGAGTAAACAGCGCCGGGCGATGGAGTATATCCATCGTCAAAAGTTCCAAGCGCAGTCGGTTTTGTCCACGGTGTCTCGTTGGAGCCGGTTCTATATATTCTAGCATCTAACGGTGTTATCGTGCCCTCAATGCCCACGGCTGTACTGGGACCAGTTGCAGAGGCTGTAACATATACTGTGGAGTCGACTCGGTTTGCCGAAAAGGCCGACAAGCCATCGGCCGCGGCTTTGAAAGCTTCAGCAATTGTCGCTGTAGCCGATAAGCCACTAATGGAAACGCGCGTTTCAGTGCCATCGGCTGAAGGGGCTGAATCGCCGGCCCCATCATCAAACCAAAAGTTATACCTAGAGGTTCCATTATATACCTTAACATAATTGGCGCCCGCCGCGGCCCCATAAGCTGATGGAGTTGTAGAAGAGAACACATACCTCGTAATCTCAGGTATTTTGTCTCCTGTTCTAGCAATCCAGTTAGAGCCGATATTTCCCTTCGTAGGGTCTTTATATCCGTTCAAATCCAATCCAACACCCTCTTCCCAAGATTGAGATACTGCGGATACAATCATTTTATATTCGATCGGTACAGTGCGAGAGTGTTCTGCATTGAACATTTTAAGGTAAAAACTGACACTACCTGATGCGGGGATTGTGCCGGCTGCTCTATCACTTGATATTTTAGATGTTGGAAATTTGATCAACACCCTTGAAAGCTCTTGTGAGCTTGAGTTAATTCTGCCGTACATCGAATATACTTCCAAAACATCTGCTGCGCCGGCATTAGATGCTGTGCCGCGTGTTCTCAGATCTAATTCGTAACCATTTACAATGGTATTATCGGCGGACGCCGTGTATCTTAAGAGTCCCATTATTTAACCTTTCCTCTAATATCTGAAGATGGATACTTTATTTCGAATATGGCATTTGCTGGACTTAACACCATAGAACCATCTTGAGAGATATTTTTTGAGACGTTAAATGTCACTGGAGAATATTGACCACCGACTTTGTTTGTAATTTTTACGTTGGTAACATCCAAAATTCCAGTGATATTTTTAAGTTCGGAATATACATCACTAACTGAAAAATCTTGGCTAATAAAATATCCTTCTGAAAACTTCTTCTTAATCGCATTGAAAGCTGCTCCTAGGGCATCATTTTTGTTGACGCCGCTCTGTATTCTTATTTCAAAGTCAATGCCCAAATTGATAATGTATGGATCTAATATATCAACCGTATCATTTATCATTCTATAATTGTTTATCCAAGTTTTCAAGTTGGTTTTAATGGTATTATTGGTTTTGATTAATTTGCCAAATTTGTCTTCCGAGATGACATACATATTTAAATTTCTTTTGAGAGAATCCTGATCTTTGTATACTGCACATCTCTTAATAGAACCGAATTTTGCAGGCATTCTGTAAACTATATTTTCATAATCCGCTTGTGTAACTGCTCGGTTTTGAGTGGGGAAGGTATCATAGATTCTTCTTTTTATCTCCGAGGATCCCGGGGAAGTTACATACCCAGTGATCGGCGTCTCATTTGTGACCTCTAGCGAGGCTCGTACCTTGCCCATTTTATCAGCTGATAATCGATCCGCGGAATCAAATGTCATATTTATGTTAGCTACTGAAGTTACCACGTTGGTGGCACAGTTAGAATTCCCAGGATTAGTTGTCCGATATGTAACGAATAAAGAAGTATTAGCTGGTACAATGCCGTAGCTCATATTTTTTGACAGCCTAGTTGGATCAAATGTGGTATCTGTTACATATGATTTACCAAACACATCCATTGCGACATTTTGTGGATTTGCTACAATATTAGTTTCGGATGCGTCACCGGAGCCGAACTGGATTGTAGTGTTTTGTCGGCCGCGATTTACCACAAATTTCCTAGACACCAAAAATGGCCTTAATACAGATGGAACATTATCAGTTTTATAATCTTTGTTTGCTATTTCTTTGAATACCATATCTTGCGACAAATAATCTACTTCATAATATTGATTCCCATCTGCATCAAAAATCGATACTATTTCAACAATATCTGGATTTTTTAATGTGATTGAACGAAATCTCTGAAACGGACCAACCGGGACTGTCTGTTGTCCTAATCGCCCAGATACAACGTTGCCATATGATTTTATAGCATAATAAAGGGGGGCGCCGGTGGTAATATTAACCTTTGATACAACCATGGGATTAGCAGGATCATTGAAATCAATGTTTTCAGTGAGCATAAAACTTAATCCAGTCTTGGACGTGAACCGAGTGCCTCGATTTAATATTGGCACATATGATGTGTCTGGACCCAAACCACTTACTTGGGCAGGTACTTGTAAATATATTGCAACTTCTCCGTAGGTCGATGAACGACTGTTGTGTTTATATCCTAATGCTCGGCCATGGCGTAAAACATTGTCTAGTTGAAAGGATGTGTCTAAGAAAGACTCATTAATATTATAGTCTAAATAAAAGTTCAATTGATCAGCTACATATGCAACTGAGTCAATCATCATGGCGCCAAATGATGCTTCACTGAAATCTTGAAACGTTTCTGGATAGAATCGTTCAGCCATCTCCAATAAGTCGGCTCGTATTTCAGTAAACTCTCTATTAACGTACTTTATTGGTAAAAACTTTTTCTGTTCGTCGGGCATCTATATTCCTCACACTAAATAGTAATTTGTAATAAATCTTTGCTTCCTAATCTCGGAATTGAGTATGTGATTCTCATACTCAGTGTATTATTATCAGATGATGATTCAGCAAATTGAATATCTAGTATGCTTATGGAGGGCATGTACTTTGCTGCTTGTTCTCGTATTTTGGAGGAGATAAGGCTCCGGGAATCGCTTGAAAAATTGTTGAATAAATATTGTTTTATTCCTACTCCAAAGTTAGGTTCCATCACTCTTTCCCCAGGATTAGTCAAAATTAAAGTTTTAAAATTTTGTTTTAGAGCGCGCTTGGGGGAATAGTTTAAAGTAAAACCATCGCGATCATCGGCAGTTATTGGTAGAGATAAATTAATGGCCATTTTAGATATTCCTTATTCAATACTAGTCGCTTTTAGTACATAGTTCACCCTTAGAATTAAAGGGATTTGAAACAAGATTCCTGCGAGTAATACGGGGTAAGATTCTTGCGCCGGTGGCTGGTTTAAGTGAAGCTTTAAGTTGGCCACCTATAATTTTAGCAAAATTTGGAGGCTCTGCTTCGGCAGGGTTGAAGTCTCTACTATAATAGTCTTGCTTAAATAATTTCTTAATTCTCGCTTTAGACTGCCTAAGTAGCGTTTGATCCCATTCATCCCATGTGGTGACAAACGGAGACCATGGGCCGGTTCTATCTCCATAACTAGACCATGAGGAATTGCCTTCATACTTTGCTTTATAGTCGCCATATGCGGCATTCGGGAATGATATTTTAGCGCCGGGTTTAGTATCAAAGTTTGGCTCTAACCAATCACTATCAAGATTTCTTAATGTATCTCCATCTTCAACTGTTTTTTCGCCGATTGAGGCTAAGAACCCGAGGTCATTATATATTGCCAAAATGGATACTATTTTCTTTGAAGAAAAGATATAATCATTTACTATTTTAAATCTGTCGTCTTGTTTTAGCTTATTTAACACGCAAAGTAGAAGCTTACTGTTCGCTTCTAGCGGCCCTAATTGTCCGATTTTCACATCTACTGCGTCTATTTCACCCTCGGCCAATAAATATTTCCTACCATCTATTCCAATAGATAATTGGGCGCCATATCGGATGCCAAGATTTCCTTCAATACCAATCGGGGCGGCCGCTTCATTCTCCGCGGCGCCGGTGCGGGATTCAGTTGTGCCCGCCTCTGCTTGGCCGGGAGGATACACTAACCTTAAATCTCCAGGGTAAACATCGGATATATTTAAATTTAGATCATTAACAGAGGTAACACTATTAATAGCTGCTGTTGGATTATATTTTTGACCATTAACAGAAATATATTTCTCCAGTATAAAAGGCATTTCTTCGTCACCCAAGTTAAACCCTCCAGCTCCATATTCAGCAATATCTCCAATCTCCACAATCATTTTGTTTGCAAACGGATTTAATTCTTCATGTTCATCGCCGGTTTCAAATTCACCAGCCATGTACAGAACATTTCCGTCTTCATCACTTTGTATGTGATAATATCCTACATATTCTTTACCATCCGGTGTACTAAGTTCAGCGCCATTTGTAAAATGTTCTTCACCTTCTGTTGGGAGACTAGTTGGAGTTTCAACCAATTCTTTATCTAAATCAAGGCCGTCGGCTCCTTGACACATATTTGAAAACAAGTAATATGCCAAGTCAGTATATTTGGGAGCCATTCCAACATCGTCTAAATTTTCTGTTAGAATTTCGCCCATTGCTTGTAGTTCTATCAAGACCATTTCCTTTAATACAGTTTTGGCATCTTCTTCAGTGGCCTGAACAAACTCAAATGCTTTTTCACCTCGGTACCCCTTGAGGGTTTGAAAAAAGCCGGTTTCATCAAGTTTCTTTGCTTCTTTAAGATCACTCCTGTAAGGATATTTATATTTTTCTTGAGCATCATTAATCCTCAGAAGAGCCTGTAAAACTGCTTCTGGTGGATCTACTACTTGACCGTCATCTACTAAACGTCCATAAGTTTGTACAGACTGTTCTAAAAACGCAAACCAAAATTCATCATCTTTAAAGGGGTTGAAAAACTCCCAAAATGCTTTTTGAGAATCTCTAAACGATTTTTCCATAACCTCAACAATGTATTGGGCGTAAATTGCGCTATAAACATTATAGAAATCTGGCTTAAACGTTGTAAACGTAGCCATAGACTTCATTATATGCACAGTACCATAAATTCTACAAGCTGCTTTTATTAGGCCTTGTATATTAGCTTTGCCCGGGCGCTCTAAAATACGGTTATATGGGGCTTCGACTACACAATCTGGATCTGATTTGAGTCTTTGATCTTCGGGAATACTGTTATACGTCGAAGATACTTCTCCCTGTATCGCTCCAAAATCAATCAAATCCGTACTTCTTGGTTTACACGGGCTATAATCTGGAAATAAAACATCAACAAACCCAAGCCAGCCATCATTTTTGAGTGGCTTTATATAAACCGCTGGATTTTTATAACTACCACCGTAGGTTGTTGGATCTAAATAAAATATCCTAGCATCGTCATCGCCGGCCTCAAATTGATTTCTGCTGACACCTAAAATCATATCGTCATTTGTTAATTTATCGCCGTCGATCTTGGCATCTTCATATAATGTGCCGGCGGGAGAATCTGTTTGGCCGCGTTTGACCACATATTCAGCATCCTCTATGGAGAGATCGTCATATTTAGCGCCATAATTAAAGGCAGCATCATTTGCTGCAATTTCGGCTGCAAATTTTTCAAACATCTCTCCCATAAATGTGTCATAAAAATTTCTTAATCGGGTTTCTGATGGAGCGTCTCCATTGTTATTTTGTTGTAATAATTCCCTGAACAGGACAATTTGAGGTATGTAAGTTTTTTTGCTCTCGAAACAATCAGAAAAGTTTGGATATTGTTCAGTATCAACGCCATCGAATGTGTTATCAATGGCCACAAACTCAAATAAGCGATCCGTTACGGTCTCTTCTTTACCCTTTTTATTCTTTTTATAGTCCTTCCACTCATCGTTCGTCATCATATTCTTAAGATCTGCTTTAGAGCCTGCGGATGGATTATAGAGTTCTGTTATTTTGATTCTGGTGGTATCCAAAGGTTCAAAATAACTACCGAGATGGGACGTAACATCTTCAGGGTTCTTTTCCAACTCTGCCAAATAGACATTCAGTCTAAAACCATAAAGCCATGGCGTGTCATCGTGTTCTCTTCTTCCTTTGTTGTTATCTTTAAAATTAAGTTGTACATCATAATCTTTTTTACGAGCTATTTTTACTATCTTAACTGCTGGCTCACCATTCTTTGTGGTTGCAGTAAACTCAGTACCATATCCCAGATCCGGAATTGATATCATATCAACACCTCTTTTCTGGGATGCTATTTCTTCCATAGTTTTCTTGTAAGACACTTTATCTTTTATAGTATTAACCGACGAGAAATCAATATTCATATCTTTTAGCTGCGTCTGCAGCCACGGTGCAATCTTGGTTGGATAGTTACCTCTTTGTCTAAAAACCGGGGCCGGATCTGGGATCTGCCACCACTTGTTGTCATCTTCGCCGGGATCCCCCTCACTAATAAAATCTACGTATTTAGCTCGATTAAAAGCTTTTCTATAGTGTGTAGTTAATGGGCTGCCCATCGTGTCTGCCAAGATTAAATTAACGAAGCCCCAAGAGCCGAAGCCGAGGAATCCTCCATTACCAAGCATGTCCTCAGTATAATCTTTACGTAAAGATTCCAGGCCGGCTCCTAAAGCCACGGCTGCGGCAGCTTTTTGTTCATCAGACTCAAAGGGTAATAGACCGTCATCACACCCGGGTTCTGATATTAAAGGTGGTAATATGTCCTGTGGATCCATTGGATCGTTCATAAATTTGGTTAAAGCTTCTAAGTCGTCTCCTAATTCATCTTGAATATCATCAAACATTTGTCGGCACTGTTCTGGAGAGGCACGACCTTCTAATATTGTACACCTGAGATCTCTGAAATCCTCAAGCTGTTCTGGGGTAGCACATAGAGAGGGGTTTGCCGGATAATCATCGTCCTCTGGGAGTTCATTTACAAAGTCTTTCATAGCCTTTTTCACATCTTCTGGCATAAGTTTACCTACATTGCCCATGAAATCGCCAATTGATGCTTTTGTCGGGAAAGCATCGGCAAACTGTGGATATTCATTTTGAATAATCTGATATACTCCTCCGGCGAATTGTGGTGACATGTCACCGTTGAATGCGTTCATCATCTCAGACCTTGTTGCAAAACTTGACATATCTTCTGTAAGTGCTATAACCGCATCTTTATCCGCCAAGGCTGCGCCGCCGACACCAAGCTTCTCAAACATTTCAGCTATAGTATCTTCAACTTGTTCTTTATCAGCACCCTCTCCGCAGATGGCCTCTTTAATTGCGTCAGCAAATGTAGACCGACCAGCTATAATAGAAGGCAACGATGCTGCAACTGATCCTACCGCCTCAAGGGCCTTACATAATGCACTACCTAACAATTCGCATATTTTAACTAATATGCGCATAATAATCGATATGATAGCTTTTTGAATTGCACACATTAGAGCTAACCAAAGCAGCTTGGTCAAATCTTTAAGGGTTGGGATCCACCCAAATGGGTTTGATAGCATCGGTAGTGTTATCCCCTTGGTGTTACGACACCATGGTAGATCAATATCCTTAATGAAATCAGTAAAACTAGGATCAAAGATGGGAGGCCTAGGGCAGTCTGCCATGGCCAATAACTTGGCGATCATCTGGGCGCCGGGGTATTTGTTAAGCATGTCGACAACTGATAACAAGTCATCTTTATAAACATCGATTAATGCTAGAATATAAGCCTCTAAAACAACATTTGGACTTAATTGTTGAGCATCATTTTGAGAAACATCAAATTGTTGGGCTAAAGTGCGGCGTGTAACTTGAGAACCCTGTTGTGAAGTCGCATGATTACGGACTGAAGCCTGTGTTGTGTCGGTATCCGATTCAGCTTTTGTTGCTTGATCCCATGGTTTTGTCCACTTTAATTTACCTGAGACTGTATCAGAGGCCACCGCGGCGCCGCCATCCTGTGCGGATCCGGATGCATCTTTAAAAATATCGCCGCTTTCAAGTTTTTTCATTACTAAGGCTTCAAGTTCGGCTTGCTTCTCTGGTGGTAATCCAATAAAGAAGTCTCCGAGATTATCAATCGACATTGATGTTAGGGCAGACTTAATAATTCTTGATAGGGCCTCTTCTAATGATAAGCCGCCTAACAAACAACCAACCGTATCCATCAGAAGATCCATTAAGCCACAAAGTTTAATTCTTACCAGCCCTTCGGCATATAACGTATCTAAGAAACTTTGTGCGGCGCCTCCTCCTCCGCCACCTGCGGAGGCACAGCCGAAGGAAAGACCACCACTAAAGCCAGTTAAAATCCTAGCACACAGGCTCATAAATACAGCATCGTTGTCCTCTAACTCCTTAAAGGCTTGGTCGGTGGCCATGGCGAATAGATTTGTTGGTTCACCAGTATTAGGATCCATTAAAATTCCAAGCTTGCCTTGGTTCTCAAGCTCTTCGCCTAATGACTTTTTGCAAATCTGCTTATTGAACTGGAAGGCAATGGCATCACCGATGCCGAGGATATCATCCATGATATCGTCACCAAGCTGTTTTGTCTGCTCTGCTAAGGCGTCTCCAACACAACTCATTGCCGTTTCGGGTGTATCCCCAAAATTACCGGGCCAGTTAAAGGTATCTAGGACCTTTGGTACTGTGAATTCTTTTACGAAATCAGTCCACTCTACAGCTTCTCGCGCGCTGAGTCGCGAGTCAATCTTGTCAAGTTGCGAAAAGTAGGCTTGGGCTACTGGATCTTTGTATGATTCTCTTCTGTTCAATGCCTTAAGTTTTCTTTTTCCGAACCGTTTTGGCTTTTCTCCACAGCCAACAGTCCATGCACGAAGTTTTGTAAGTTTATAATCCTCATTCCAAGTAAATTCTAGTTTTGTAACACGATCTCTTCCGATTGAAAGAGAACCAACTCCAAAAATGTTTAAATCATGGTCATTGAGGAAACCATCTAAATCTTTAACCACATCAGCCATAATAGAATTTGGCCATAGGCCGGCGTCACCATACCTATCAAACTCGGTGGTTGTCCATTTTGTACCCTCTTTAGGGCCGGATTGCCACACCAAATGACCTTTATTAACAAATGCCAACACTCGATATAATCTAGAATACAAATTCATTGCTTTTCTGAATTTTATCATCTTTGTTTGTATGAAGTCGGCTTCCATTGTTACCGTTATTGGGCCGGTGTTTTCTTCTTCCTCATCATCGTCGTCGTCTTCATCGGCGGCCGGCAAAGAAGCAAGATCTTCAAACGGAATCGAGTATAAAAGTTTTAAGTAAGATCCGGTGCGAGCTTCAAGGTGGTATTTCTGAAATTCTAATGATTCTGATACAGTTTCTATATTGGATTCGTTGTATGCCCTATCAAAGTTAGTTAACATTTCTTCGATTGCTGCGGCCTTATGTTCCTCAAACACAGTCTCAACATAATCATCTGGATTATAATATTCTGGGCTAAGTAGACTTGTAATGCTGGTTGGTATTACAGCCTGTACCTTACAAAACTTTTCATTTAGCCAAGATTGGGTCTCAGTTTGTTCTCTCCAATTTGGCGCCACAAAATTCGGATTAGGCTGGCACGGGGGACATTTTGGACCATCTGCGACAGAAATTAGATCGTCACATTTGTCGTTTAATCCATCTCCGTTTTTGTCTTGAAAATTTATAAAATTAGACTTATTATATACTGTGTCATCTGCCACGGTTTCTCTCCCTTAAAATCATGTAGCGAATACATTGCCGCTGCAGACATATTTGTCGCCAAAAGGCATAGTATAGTTAACATTGAAAAATGATTTATTGGCTCTCATGTGCCACAACGGACTTAATACCTCAGTTAGATATCTTGTATTGGTGAAAGCGGTCATTGTTGCATACCAAGGGCATGACCAGTTAATTCCGAGAGTAGCAAATAAGTAAACGTTGTATAAGGCCATGTTAAAAACCGCCGACCAAAGGCCGTCTACTATATTAGATAAGTCTCTGAGTGCGTCTCTGACGTTTTCGCCTTTTGCTACACCCTGCAAAACCCTAATTTCTGGACCGATGCCAAGAAAGCCGGCCTCACTTTTAGTGTTCCCCGCTATCAATTCTATTGGGGGTGCGGGCTGAGATATTTTACCACCTCTAGAGTTTGTTTCTCCGTTAGAGCCGTGGCCCTTAAATGCATATGAGCGACCTGAAACTATTTTAACTCCTTCGCGACCAATTACTCTGACTACATCCGCTTTTATACCAATACCGGCGCGGCCTTTAATAGTGCCGGCCTGGCCAGGCTCACAACCAAAGTTTGTATCAATATCAGTCAGTTGACTAATATAAATTCTTGCAGCATCGCCGCTAAAAGAATTGTTAACCCATGCGCCATCATCCAGTTTTGGATTGGAGGACATTCTTCCAACCACCAAATCAATAGTATTTGCTGCTGTGGCGCCTTTTCCACCATACCCAGATTCCACTCCTGACGGCCGGTCGGCGCCAATAACAATTCCACAATTTTTATTCGAATCAGTGAACAACATATTATTGCCGGCAGCGACGAAGTTTCTCCGGGGTTGTTGGACCACCGAATTATACAGACCGGAATGATCTGCAACATTGTTAACGGCGCGCCCTTCAGCCTGTGCTTGCTCTGGGCTTAATATTAAATTTTCTCTTAGAGTCGATAGATAGTTATTATTGCTGATTGGTGTTGTTGTCATGTTTATTCCATGTTATTAAGTAAAGTAAGATATAATAATATTTGTTTAAAGGGTAACTATTCAAGTTGTCGATGGTGAGGGCGGTGTATACGCACTTTCACTGGGTAGATACTTCATTATAGTATAATATGGGCCGCGCATACCCGGCTGGGACATGCCGGCTGGAGTTCGGAGATAGTTGCCGTCGGCGTCAAGGGCCGCCGTACGAGATATTGACACCGACTCGCTGAGATTGCCTCCCGATAGATATGCTGTTCTATTAGCAAGATCAATCCTATAGACCACATCGCCATGACAATTTATGATCGTAGGCCGGTTCGCGCCATTGTACACAGTTAGCAGAATATCGCCGATTTCTGCTTTAATATGACCTAAACCAACGAGGTTTGCCGGCTGTGCTTCATAAACTTCCCAGTTGGGATGTTCCATGTAGAATTGGTGTGCGGAACTTGAGGCAAACTCCGGGTTATTTGTAAGAGGGCCTGCTTCGTCAAAGGTACCGTCACCGTTGTCTATTTGGGTCGTATCCCAGCCGTTGGGGTGGAGTGCTCGATAGAAAATATAGCTAATATATACTGCTGACCAGTGGGCTATAGGTTCCCCACTAAGAACATTATTTTGGACCCAACTGTCATCTCTCTCAGGCCGAGTGGCCCTCCAATACCAATAGAGTATATTATATTCGTCGGAGTCTAGGTTGACGGCGTTATTCTCCACCAGCGGAGTAGAAAAGGGGGGGAGGCCGTTCCATCGGTTGTTTTCAGAATTCACATAGGTTTCGATGAGGCCTCGGGCGGCTGATGACATCCGCGAGGTTACTTGCATGCCTGTTGCTGCTGTAGCTGTTGCGAGAGCTTTTAATGCTCGTATGTCAGATTCCATCTTGGCACTACCGGCCGCACCAAAGAGGCCTGAATTGAAGTTTGCCATAGATGCATCACCAACACGAGAGCCATCAAAGCGATCAAAAAGTGCTTTGAGACTTCCACATTCGGCTTGTAGTATTGCTTCGTTATATTCGCCGGCCGAAGACATAGCTATTCTATCAAATTTCGCATATTGCAAATTAACTTTGGCCCAGCCGGCAGAAAGCTCAACATCAACTATATCACCGATGGCTGGTACCGTTCCTACAAAGTTGTCACCCGAGATGAACTTGGTGTGTTTCTTTGTCAATATAGCAGCTGACATAGGATCCGAAGTGGCGGACATGGCACAAGGGTTTCCCCACAAAGAGTGGGGAGTTGTGTTTCCCGGGACGCCCGGGCATGCATGAATTCTGCCATAAAAATAAAACTGGCCAAAATCATTCTGGTTTGTAGGTCCAGAGCGGCCATGGTTCATAAACGCGTTCACTTTTGATGAGCGCACAGGCAATGGTCGACTTAAGACTATAACCACAAACTTTGTTTGGCCGGCCCACTTGTCCTGCTCCATGGATCGCCTATTAGAGTTACCTGTCAGTTCTCTGGAACCTATGCGGTCACTGAACTCTCCGGGGTCTATAGAAGTTGTATTATTGCGAGTAGACATTTAACTTTCTGCTCCTTGTATTATATCAAACAACTCATCTTTCTCTTGTTCACTTAACTCTATGGTTCCAACAGAAGATTTTTGTTTAAGTCCTATGATTTTTACTAATTGTTCGTTGGATCTCTGCATTGTTTCTATGTGTTTGGCTGCTACTGGACTAAGGTATTTATTTTGCTCGGCATCGAGGGCAATTTGATTTGCTATCTCATTAAGAAACTCTCGGGCCATTTTTCGATCATCTCGAATATTGCCAAGAGCCTCTCCTATTAAGTTATCCAAATCTTTCTTGCTCACAATTGTCCACCTTCCCAGTCATGCTTAAACGAGTAATATTTCTTACGAAACTTCTTCAACGAATTTACAATTTGCTTTGTATTAAGACCGGTTATTTCACGTAGGTATAAATAAATAGCTTTTTTATTAAAAATTTCTATATCTTCTTTCGATTCGAACAATACTATAATTGCTTTGTAAACTTTCAAATCATTTTCTTTCATCTGGTTCTCGTCCCAAGACTTGATCTCAGAATAAAATGATTTCCAAAATTCATCCTCTTCTCTTATCGTGAGGTAGGATTCGCTAGTAGATAGAAATTCCTCCTCATACGATTTAGAGATATTATCAAAATCTATCTCTCTTTTATTTCTCTTCTGCTGGCGCTTAACTTTATGTATGAACCAGTTTTTTGTAATGACAGAAAAGTATGAAAATGCTTTAGATCCTTTATTTGGATCATATTTATCCAATATTGTCATTAGCCATATTTTGCACTCATCGCGGAGATAATCACAGTTAGGAAGGCTAGTAAACTTATATGTAAATACGATCTTGTCAACCATCTGGTTGAATGCCGGCTGGATCCACTTTACATATAATTCTGTTCTCTCGCGGGTGCAAGTTGTATTACTATACCTTATTATTGCGTCTTCGTGTTCTTGCGTAAAATAATGATTTTTGGTTCTTTTTCTACGTCGTCTCTTGACTGGTTGTTTCTTCTGAATCGTCATCCGTTTCAAATTCCTCTCTTTCTTCTTCAGTTTCAGTTAAAATGTAAATAAATTCAAATGTTTCAAGTTGTTCATCAAACGATCTTGCGTGATCAACTAAGGCGCTTAGTGTGGCGTCTCCATAAAACATTTCTGTATTGTATACCGATTGAATGTGGTTAGAAAACGATGCGACCATGGCTTTTAAATCACCCAACTCCTCTGACACCCATAGAAGGCGCAGTATCGCTTGGCGTGCGTATGCAAAAACCCCTATATTAAAAATTATAGATATGGTCAAAACACTCGATAATATAATTTCAAGTCGGCTCATACGTCGTTTTCCTCGCTTTTTCTTTTTCTTGTTCTAAGATTTCTTTATTTCCTTCGATATATTCTTTCGTTAACTCGCCAACTTTGTTCTCATCTTTCTTTTTTGTAGTAACATAAGTTGCACTGGTTAACTGTCTTATCATTGTACCACTTGTAGAGCATAGTGTGCAATCTGTAACAATATCACTGATTGCGTGCATAACTGAGTATGTTTTTTCACACTCAGTACATCGATAAACATACCTTGGCATTTACTTAACCATGTTGGCCAAGTCATCTTCCGTGATCTTTTCTTCACTGGAAACACGAACTGTGGGTGGATTTTGCACCACTAGTCCATCTGGTGTTGGTACTAAATTAAATCCCTTTAATATGGGTACTATATCAAGCTCATTTAATAAAGATTCTTGCAATGCCATCATGACAGCCCCTAAAGCCTGATTAGATAGTTTAAAAGTATCTTCTGTCGTCCCGTTGTCGTTGAAAAATGTATTTTTACTCATTTTATTAATCTCCTTTTTGTTGTTTATTTGAGATGGCGCCATCGATATGGAGCCAATCTTGTTTTGTTCTTACTTGTAAATTCTTTTGCCACGATGCCTTCATTACCAAAGGTTCTACATCACAATCTTCAAAATAGTTTATGAAAGCATTAATGTCTTTAGGAAAGCACTTTCCTCCGAAGCCATGATTGCCATCGGTGCCCGGAACAAGTGTGTGCATTGGATTAATCCACCCAGAAGACAATAAGCCTCCCATGACTGCATCCCAGTCTAGATTTTGTTTTTGTGCTACTTGATAAAATTCATTTAAAATTGATATCTTAACTGCATAGAAACAATTGCAAGCGTATTTTGCAAACTCTGCTGTCTCTGAATCAGTCTGTATTATATTAACATGAGGAAAGCGTTCTCTATATAGCTTTTCGGCATGTTGTCGTGAAGATGGAGAGCCACCTAAAATAATCCTAGAGGGATTGTTAAAATCTAACTTAGCAGTGCGTTCTGACAGAAACTCTGGATTAAACACAATTCTAGCCTTGGGGTATTTTGTTTCGTATTTTATAGTGGTTCCGGGAATGGCTGTGGACTTGATAATTATTGTTGGCTTATTTGCCGTGAAATTGTCATTATGTTTATCTATGGATTCCATAACAGAGTCTAAGATCGATAAATCGATGGTATGACCATTAGAAACATCCATTGGTGTTGGAACACAAACAAAAATAAAATCACTAGTTTGTATCACTTCTTGAAGCGTATGGCTAGCTAACTTTGGATTAGTATCATATATTTTTATATCATGCCAAAGAGAGAATCCGTGCGCGACTGCAGAACCTACAAATCCATTTCCGATTATTCCAATAGTGCTCATATTTGCTCTTTCCAAGTCGTATATTTTTGATATACATATTCTGCATCGGGGTGCCAGCTATGCTCATCTAAAAATAACACAGGGGTCTTATGGGGGTTCCAGTTTTCTTCATATCTAACGCGGTTCTCTGGCCTTGACCAGACCACATGGGGAGTATTACAGAGACTAGACATATGCATTGGACCAGATGATGGACCAAAGACGCATTTAGATTCTCCTATAACACCAAAAGTTGTTTGTAGATCGACCCCACGAAGATCGTCGGTACCTTCTATTAACAACGATTCAGTTTTACTCCCAATACTTGCCACTTTTCCGCCCAGTAACTTAAGCAGTTTTTGCCACTTATTAACACTCCAATTGTCTTCGCTTCTTAAATCTCTATTTCTCGCATGAAACACATAATCATATGAAGTGCTTGTGTTGCCATTAAATATTATATATTCAGGTATTATACTAATATTACCAAAGGTGGCGCTTTCTGTGTAGTGTGTAGATGGAGGAAGACCAATTCGACGAGGAGGACAGACTGTAATATTTTCATTAAGGTGAAGTTCATTCTCCATTATAAGGCTTCTCAATTCAGTATTTATATCAAAACCGTGCATATAAAAAGAGTCTACCATACCAGTGTGTTTATCGCAAAACACATATTCATCTGCAAAATCTTTATAGATGTCTTTTGAACCACTTCGGCAAATTATGATTGTCCGGCGAAAGTGTCTTGAGAGTGCGCGCATATATCCTTGCCATGCAAACATTTCCCATCCAAATTCTCCGATCCATGGGCCGGCTATTAATGTATTATTTAAGTTGTTCATAAATCTCTACTATTCTCTTGGCCCAGTTATTCCTAGTATACTCTTGTACAGTCTTGTGGCCTTGCTCAGCGATCGATTCGGCTTGTTGAGGGTTGTTCAAATAGAATATTATCTTCTCATTTAAATCTTCAATGCCATTAAATATTACTAAATCATGATTATTTTTAAATATTTCTTTTCGCCCTTCCCAATCGTCCGTAAGTAAAAAACCTTTTGCTGCTAAAATTTTATACACTCTGTCAGAAGCGCCGTTTGAAGTGCAAAAGTTTAAGTTAACTCTACTCTTGCCAACAGCCAATGCATGTTGGGTTCCATAAGCGTTTGAAATGATATCAACCTTGGTTTCAATTTTGGAAAGTTTCTCATGTCGGTCGCCATATATGTTCCCAATAAAACTTACATCATATTGTTTATTGGTATCGTGAGGCTTATCGTTAGTTGAATCAAAACCTTCAAAAACATGATATGAATTATGATTAATCCACGATGCAGCTTCGAAAACATCTTTTTTGTCACAACAAAAAAAATCAACCAAGCTGGTTTTTATTTGCATTTCTTGATTGTAGGAAACAAGTGGATCCATAAACCAAAGACAAGTTTTTGTCAACATAGAAATTTCATGAAATGTTTTAAATGAAACTTGATTGCACTTACTAAAAATTACAAAATCAATATTTTTATCAATAACTGTGTCGAGGAGATTTTGATCTCTTGCTTCTGCTCCAATTTTGGCCGCTTTATCACGATAATTATATCCTATAACTTTAACACCAAGTTCGTTTAAGGCCAGTAATTGTGATGTATTGGTAGACTGAAAGTTTTTATCAAAGACTCCGACGAACAATATTTTAATCTTAGATAAACTCATCGTTCTTGTGTCGATTTTTGATTCTATCTAAGAACTCGTTTAGGACATGTGGGCGGCATTTATAATTTCCACAAGGACTATGTTCGAGTGCGGCTACTTTGTCAATCACCTTTTGAACCTGGCCGCTGGTGTGTATTTCTTCAAATGACTGTTCATATATATTACCAAAACTGTAATCTGGTTTATCATAGAAAATATTGCAACCATAGCAGCCTCCTTTCGCATCAATCAAAGTTAAGAAGTTATATGCATAACATTTTTTATAACAATAGTTGTGTTCTTGGCCTTCAATCTCTGGTAGCTCTTGCATGTTTTTGCTGCGGACCATAACCGTAAAATCCTCAGTACTGCGGGCCAACAGTCTTTGGCGTAAGTCTTCATCAGTCAAGTTATAAAGCGTCGGATTAGAAGCACTCTTTGGGTGATTATGGTGTGGTTTGAACTGAATATTATCAACACCAATGTCTTTCATAAGATCGGCAAAATCTTCCATTTCGTGTAAGTTCTCTTCCATGACAATAAATTGTGCACCTATTTCAACTTCTAAACCGTGCTCTTTTTTATATTCAACTGCTTTTCGCATGTGCTTAATAATTCTATCAAAATCTTTATTTTTGTGAATTGAGTTGTGAGTATCATACGTTGCCGCATCGATACTAAATCTAACCCAAGCAAAATATGGCCAGAGGCCCGGGAGGCGCTTAGCAGTTAAAAGGGCGCCGTTAGTAGACATAGAACACTTTAGGCCGCGGCCGTGTGCAGCTTGTACAAAATCTTCCATGCTTTTATGTAACAATGGTTCTCCTTCGCCGGCAAAATAAATCGATTTTACACCAATATCAGCCATAGAGTGGATGGCTCGTACCAATACATCTGTATCGATCAATACTTTACCGTGTGTAATCCAATCAACACTGCAAAAGCTGCAGTAGTGATTACATCGATTTGTTGGACCAACTTCTACATGTAGTGGTGTTCCAGCGCCAGTGGAAGCCCATTTGGCTACCTCTTCTGGATAATACATAAGTTTGTGACCATCAACGTCTTTAATTCCCATTTTCTTCTAACTCCTTTAACCAATAGTTTAACAGGTCTTGTAATGTTTGTTCAATTGAAATACTCGGACTCCAATTTAAAAGAGTACGCACCTTTGAGTCATCCGGAATCTGTATCGGGATTTCTACTTTCCTCAAAAATTTTGGCTCAATCTCAAGTTCTACTTTCCCAGTTAATTCGGAAAGTTCAAGCATTATGTCTAGATAATGTTGAATCTCATGCAGGTCGTTACCAGCAATATGAAATATTTCCCCATCTTTCACTTTTCCACCAAAATAAGCCATCATGAGTTGATAGTATACATCAACAATATCACGGACATCCGCCACAATTCGTTTTGCCTTCATATTTCCGATTTTAATGACCGGGTCTTGTTCACCGCGTAGAATCCTAGCTATCTGTATGGCGTCTGAGGAGATGGAAAAGTTACTTCCCCTCCGAGGTCCGGTATGAGAGAAGGCCCGGGTTAGAAACCCCTTGAGGGCGGTTGTTTGTGTTCTCTCTATCATATACATATCTGCGCCTGCCTTTGAAACTCCATAAGGATTATTAGGGCGCATCGGAAAGTCTTCTGTTATTTTCTTATCGCCGGGGCATATGCCGTATACTTCGGGTGTTGAGCAATTCATTAAAACACACTCTGGCATCCTTTCAAGGATTTTATCGCACATGTGGGCTGTTCCAATTATATTGGTCTGGCTAGCTAATAATGGAGTAATAAAAGATGAGGGTGGGTGAGCAAACGCACCAAGATGAAAAACACCATCAAATATATGGCTATTAAACACTCTAGAAATTGTATCGAGTTCTGATAGGTCTCCATGTACAAATTGGATGTCATGCAAATTGTTCTCTCCAACCACATTAACTATGCCAGGACACTTGCTCATATCGCGGGCCATGGCCACAACTTCGTGGCCATCGTTTAAGATCCTATTGATCATATGGGGGCCTGCGAATCCTGTGGTGCCGGTCACTAAAAATTTCATCTAAAAATCTCCATTTGAGTTAAATCGGGCCAGTCTTCTGTAGTCCATTGTTTCGGTTGACTGGCTATAGCTGCGGGAAGTTTTTTTAATCCTAAATTGGCAGTCTCCGGGGTCATATAATAATGATAGCCCATCGAACTTATGTTTTGGGTAGCCCATGGAGTATCTGGAGTACGACCATCATAAGACATTTTCTTTAATTCTGCAGCATCTTCCTTGTTATCTAATAGTATAACACCTCCACGGCCAAGTGACAAGTGTTTTTTAAATTGAAAGCTAACACACATGTAGGTGCCAGAAACATAACTTTTTTCTTTCCATAAAACGGCAGCGTCTATGATGTCCTCCGTTAAATAATAGTAATCTTGCCAATGTGTGTCTTTCCAATTTAGTTCTATACCAAGTTTCACTGAAAGCATCGGAACGGAGATATATGTGTGTTTTGGTACAGATATTTCTTTTATATCTTTTAGTCTAAGACACAGTTCAAGGGCATGAGTACAACAGTCGGTGGCCACCGCATAGGGGGCACCGAAAAAATCTGCAATTGCGTCTTCAAAATCTTTTATTGGTTTAAAACTCATATCCCATCTCCTTTGCATTGTTTAACAATTTTGTTCCATCTATTTTTTTTACCAGTTTGGCTGGATTACCTTTATAGACACCCCACTCTTCTGTGTCGCCCATCAATAAACTGCCGGCCGTAAGAAGAACGCCTTTCCTCAATATTGTTCCCGGCAATACAATCGCATTTGTTCCGATATTTGATAGCGGTTCCATTATTACTGGTTCAAATATTTGTTTGCCTTTAAAGCGCTCGGGTATCATGGCACCAAATAATCCTGAACTATCAAATCTATCGGAACCACAGATTATTCTTGCACCAGCCATAATATTATTAAATCCTTTGCTGATAAATTCACCCTTGATACTGCCAATACAGGTAACATATGGGCTTATGTGAACATAATCTCCAATCGTGGCGCGCGTAGTGCAATAAAATCCCTTATCTATTGCTGCATGGTTCCCTATTGAAAATTCAGACAGATGTTTTATATAAACATCATCTGCTATAAAAACATCTTTTCCAACTTTCACTTCCAATCCCATTGTCCGTTATTGGTTTTAAAATATTCTATTGTGCGCTTGAGGGCTTCTTCTAAACTGGTGGGAATACGAGATCCGATTACGGAATATAACTTAGTGTTATCTGACTGTAGGTGCCATATTTCCCATGGTCTGACGCGCGCTTGATCAACCTCAATCTCTACTTTATCATAACCCATAAGACTGCCAATTAAGTGAGCCAAATCGTAAATTTTAATCCCACCTTCAGAACCCATATTATAAACTTCACCGAAGGCGCCTTTTTCTAATAATTCTACTGCCATTTTAACTGCATCTCCAGAATACTGAAAGTCTCTAAATGAATTATTTCCTAATTTTATCTTATTATCGGTGCTGAGTTGACTTATTATTTCTGGAATAACATATGCGTGTGTTTCTCTTTCTCCGACACAGTTAAACTGCCTCATGGCGATAGCTGGGACGCCTGCTTCTCGCCAGCGCACCTGTACAAGTCCATCAGCGGCAACTTTTGAAACGCCATATGTGGAGTGTGGTACGATTGGATCATTCTCCGATATCTTACCTTTCATATCGCCATATATTTCAGCCGACGAGACCTGTAAAACTCCCTTTATATTGGACTTTTGGCAGGCATTTAAAACCCTAAGAACAGACGTTGCATTAATATCAAAAAAGTGCATTGGTCTTTCGAAACATTCTGGTATATACGGCTCTGCGGCATAATTAAAAACATACTGTATTTCATTTTCCGTAAAGATTTTTGCCAATTGGTTTTCATCATCTCTAATATCAAACCACTTAAATGTGGCCTTTTCATGGATGTGCTTGGTCAGACCAGTTATAAGATTATCTAAGACCAACACACTACATCCCCTATCTTCTATTAAGTGGTCAACTAACTGTGATCCTAGGAATCCGGCGCCGCCGATGACACAAACACTCTTATTTCTTATATCTCTGCTCATTTTATTTATCCTTTTTTAAATATTTTATTCTATCAATAATGAAGTCGACATTATCTTGTATAGTCGGGTGTGCAGCACAATACTCTTGACAATCTTTTATGTCTAATATTGGTGTATTCTCCCAAGTCTCTTTTATAACTCTTTTAAAATCTTCGTAGCTATTATCGTTGAAGTAAATTGCTCGGTCGCCAAGATAGTCGCGGGCGCCTTCATACGGAGAGTCACTTACAACGGATACTTTACCAAGATTATAACCTTCCATCAGTGTCATACCGCCGGTTGATGTTTCGTGATACTCAGTGCACATAAAACTGCATTCGGCAATAACTTTTTGAAATTCTCGTTCTGAAAGTTTATGGTTAGGCTCCATTAGTGGTATTCCAAGCTCTTGGCAGGCTTTCTTAAGCCAACCATAATTTTTATCATGCACATATGGTCTTACGGGATTTAATACATATCTACCGTCTTTTATATCTCCATCGTACTCAAAAAGTCTAGCCCATATCTTCATAAGCTTACATTTATCGGGGTTTATACCCTCTTCTTGCATCCTTAAAATCACCTCGCCAGATAGACACCATAGTTCATCACATGTTTCTAACATTTTCTTGTATAAGTGCCAGTTGTAGTTGTGAGGGTTTGGTGCTGTCCAGACAGTTTTATAAAAATCAAGAGTAAGATTTATTAAAGGAATTTCTGGTTTTGTTTTATGAAAAAGTTCAACTAATTCAATTCCAACTTGACCAGTTCCAATTATTGCATCACAATCAGGATGTAGCCGATTTTTGTCGACTATAACTCCTCTGGATTCAAGGACCGGTATATATGGCTCTACATTTTGAGATACGGGGGTTACAATGGAAATTCTCATTTTGTTTTCTCGATCATCTCGTCGATTACTTTAAAGATTAAATTATTATTAATGTCATTAGCCGTGGGTGCCTCAAGATAAGAAGCATTTGAATTCACAGGCCACCAGTTTTTAGTTGTGGCGACTAAACTATTATAGTTTGAGGAAAATAGTCCAACAGTTGGATGATCATATGCCGATGCAACCCAGGGCATCCCCGAATCACACGAAACAAGGAAATCTGTTGATAACATTCTGATACATGCATCATAATAAGAACCCTGTTTTCGGACAGTGCCTTCAATTGAAGGCTGGTGGGGGGCTGACAGTTGGTATACCTTATAGCCCTTTTCCGCTAAATAATTTACTATTGCGACTTGGTTTTCCAGACTTATTGATCTGATTCCATGGGGCCATTTGCTTGAAAACAAATGAACTGCAACTGTGTTCGGTTCTTTAACAACATCTTCTGGCATATTTAGTTGAATGTTGTTAGAATCGCTATCTAAACCAATCATCAAGGCTGTCTCTTTGACAATGTGACGGCGATTTGCCCAATCATTTTCGGAGTGTAGGGGGATGTCTGGCGGGTATAGGGCGTCAAATTGTTGCGCTTCTAAATATTCTAAGTCCGCAGAAGTTGGCCACTGGTCATACCCCTCAAACACTTTAAACTCGGTTATATTCTCATGATAGTTTTCGTAAAGTGGAAGTATCTGTTCGTACCGCTTAGATACAGCTAATGTGATCTTGGTCTCCGGATTATCTTTAATAAATTTTCTTAGGGCTGGTTCTTGCATAACGATATCACCGAATTGGCCGCGGATGCCAAGACATACTTTATTGTAAGGGGGTTGTTCGTTTGGATAAACATATCTCTTTTCATCTAATGTCCATTTAATAGTCATTTTCTTGGCGGCTCCATGTTTGGTGTTTCTATGAGTGGCGCAACTAAAAGTATGCCCCTACAAAGAGGTAATATATCTGCAGCCCTTAGCGGGAAGATCTGATATGAACTGTTAATATTCCAACACAGTTGGTGGACAAGTTTTTGTGAATATGGATATGTGCCCATACCACAATGATTTAAATCATCAATAATAATAATATGATCATTTCTATTACTAAACCTTTTGATAACTATGAGTTCTTCCTCGATCCATGCGTTTAAATCAGGATCATGATCATCAAGCAAAATTAGTAATCGTTCGTCAGGGTTTTCAATTAAATATTCTTTTAATTTTTCGTGGCCGCGGCCTAAATGGTAATTTATTTCATATTTTAAACCTTTTTTATCTTTATTGGCTTCATATACTTCTGATAATGTTTCAACGGTTTCAACTTTGAAGAAATTTGACATTGCTACGGCTGTTTGTGCGAAAGCGGTACCGCACTCGAAAAAGGTGTGGATGTCTGAAAAATCTGCTATGCCCTTGTTTGATGCCATTTCGATAACTTGCAGAAAGGGAGAATTCCATGGCCATGGTACATGTCCGTTTATTCTAACTTTCTCTAATTCCTCCGATGATTTATCTACGGAGCCGCGGGGGTCTATAGCAAAGTTTAAAAGATACCTTTGTTTATTCTCAGATTTTTTATCTAATGGCGGATAATAATCTATATAAATATTTGAAAGCGTTATTTTATCTAATGGAGACGGTGCGCGTTGATGCTCACCAAACTTAGAATAAAAATCCATTATGTTTAATCTCCTTTTTGGATCCTATAAGAATCAGAATCAAAATGTTCTGTAGAAAACTCAAAAAGTTCAGTGTCCTCTAGAGCTATCATTTGGTGGCGCAGGCCGCGGTAGACATGAAAATTATCGCCCGGGCCTAAGATTAATTCTTCCGCCAAGTCTAGATCATCGTGTACAGAATATTTTACCAATATTTTGCCGGATTGTATATAAAATACCTCATCTTTCTTTATATGGTAATGCCAAGAACATCGTTTTCCCTTTACAAAGTAAAGTAATTTACCACAGTATTCCTCGCAGTTTACTATCCATTTTTCAAATCCCCACCCTTTAGGAACGAATTTAATCTCCTGTGTTGAAGAAGTCTTCATCTCTAATTCCTTTGTCGTCAATGTAATAATCTCCGGATGGCTTTCCTAAAAACAAATCATGAAACCTGACGCCCCAATCAAGTAACTGTTTTCTCGTCATTTCATAGAATACCCTGTTGGCATAACCTGAATTGTTGTCGCTGCGGCCCATGCCTCTTGCAGTCTGAAATATTATTGTATTTCCTTTTTCATATAGTTTGTTCACTATTGCTATTCTGTCTTGTAGTGGCTTAGCCTTGGTGTAATTACCATCTGTTTTGGTGCAAATGGTACCATCAATGTCAAATACATAAATCATCGTTTGATTCTTTCTTTGGGTATAAAAATGAACTCGCCGCCGCGCTTGTTAAGAATGCTGGGATCATTAAGTCGGCCGTGTTCATCATATATTAAATAATCAAGTTTGTGAAAGTTTTGGAAATCATATCCGCCGTCTTCAATATCAACCCAACCTGGGTATCCTTCCAAGGTAGAATAAAATTTATAGTGGTATCCCATTTGCCAAATCGGTCTTATGTTTTCTATAAGGTTGGTCATTCCATGGAGAGCTATTGTCTCCATTCCCTCTATATCTACTTTTACTAAATCTGGTGTTGGCAGTTTGTTGTTGGCCATAAAATCATCAAGACGAAAATAATGTATATGATCTTTTTTCTCATATCCATCATCCATACAGCTGTTGAATTTAGATTCAACTGAATATTCTTTATCGCTGACTGCGCACAAATGATTTGTTATATTATATGGCTCAGTGTTTTTCTTGCAGCGAGAGTAATTATCGGGAAATCCTTCAAATGCATGCAATTGCATGCCCTCGATGGCCATTGGAATAGAAAAGGTTCCAATATAAGATCCGACATCATATACTATAGAATCAGGCTTCAAGAGACCAACTAACATCCCAAAATGATGATCGGGGCGGCGGAACAATGAACCATTAATTATATGTTTATCCATATTGTGGCCGGATTCCAACAAGTCATAAAACAATATGTCGTGTTGCTTGTTTTTTGTATCCGTGTAAATTATTCTTCTATCCATTTTATATCCTCTGGTGTTAATACATATGTGCCCATGTGTGACACTGAAATACTTGCTAATTTATTCGCTATTCTTATAGCTTTTCTCATATCTTCGTGTTTCAAAAATCCATATACTAAACTTGATAAAAACACATCGCCGGCGCCGCAAACGTCAAATACCTCAACTGTTTCAGTGGGGTATATTGAGTCTTGGTATTTGGCACCGCGCTCGCCCAAAGTAACAATAAACTTTGAGCCGCGAGGGCGGCTTTCGATATTTGAATATTCTTTTTCATTTATTTTTATATAACAGCCTTCAAAACAGCTTAAATCGGTCTTCTTTGTATCTACAAATATGGGTATCGCCGGATCTATACTTCTATAATGGCTTACTATTCTCTTACACATCTCGGATGGTAAAAATCCTTTATTATAATCACTGATTACAACCGCATTGGGTACTTTGTTCGCGCTAATCAAATTAAGATTGAATGGTTTCAGCTTTTTTTCTTCCCCTTCATCCCAACGTAAAAGATGTTGATTATATCTTTTATCAATAAATCGGTGCTTTCTAATCTTTTCTTCATTTGTATAGTGGACCACAAACAGACCAAACGATTCCAAGTTAAGACGAACGTTCCATGACATCCCCTTCATTGAAAAGGAGTTGCTCTCTTTCAATATTGGTACCGGTGCTTCCGGACTTAGGCGATGACATGTACCGTAGTGGTATACATCTTCGCAGCTATCACCAATCAGATCTATGTTGTAATATTCTTGTTGTTGAGTATCCATCGAGTTTCTCAAAAAATTCTAAGTTTCTGGCGTGTTGAGAGCCAACAACGTGGCGATTTTTATAATCGCTACCAACCACCATTAAATCGGGTGACTCTTCAAGAACCAGTTTAATTAAATCATTCTCACAATTAAATATAACAACTTTATCAACAAATGTCAAGCTTTCAAGCATATATTTTCTATCTTTTTCGTTATTGATGGGTCTCTCTGAACCTTTTAATTCTTTAACCCTCTTATCAGAATCGATGCCGACGACCACGTATTCACATCTGCTTTTAAGATATTGCAATAGTTTTAAATGACCAACATGCAGTATATCATAACATCCGTTAGTAAAGCCCTTCATTGGTGGCCTTTCCAATATTTTATGTATTTTTCCATTCCTGCACTTAAGCTATGAAATGGCCTTTTGTATCCGCCAACAGAAGTCAGTTTGTTTGTATCAGCTTTAGTGAATTTTTGATAACTGGTTATTATGTTCTCAGGCATTGAAATTTCTATTGTTTCGAAATTATAATGAGGCTTCATTGTTTCAGGAATTGCTGTAAATGGGGATGCTACCCCAGTTCCGCAGTTAAATATTCCGCTTATTTTAGGATTGTTAGCAAAATGCTTGTTAATTTCAACGACGTCATCAATGAAGATAAAATCCCTCATAAAGTTTTCGCTGCCGGCAAATATGTTTATTTTATTAGATTCATCGATTTGCTTCTTAAATTGGCAGGCTACTGACGCCATTCTTCCTTTTCTTTCTTCGCCGGGACCATAAACATTAAAATATCTCAAACCTACTATTTGTGGGTATTCTACTTTTGTGTTACTTAAAAATGTTGTTACATAATCATCAAATATCCGCTTTGAATTTGCATATAAGTTTTTAGGTGTCATCGGTGAACTCTCGGAGGCCACACCATCGCCGTAAACCGACGCAGATGAAGCATATATTAATTTGACGCCGTATTGTAAACATCTATTAAACAATTCATGACTATAATCAAAGTTCTGCTGCATCATATGATGAGGATCCTTACATAATGTATCAGAGCAGGCGCCTTGGTGGAACACTATTTCAATATTAGAAGCAAATGAAGCTGTGTTCATTTTTTCCAAGAATTCGAGTGGGTCCATGACTTCGTGGGTTGGAGATAGATCCGTGAATTGTTCCCCATAATCAACCAATATGACATCACGCAAGTGCTTTAAAGACTGGTATAAATTCCACCCAATAAAGCCAGCGGCGCCGGTAATCACTAACATATAACTTTCTCAAACATACCCAAGGCCGAAGTGATCTGACACTCTATTTTGTCCACTAAAGGTATGCCAGAGAGTTCTGAATAATCTTCACTGAAAAATCCTAACATTTTAGGAGTAGTGATAATTTTACAATTTACCATTTTTGCTTCTGCGCAGACTCTGGAATAAGTTTCTAATACTTGTGGGAGAAATATGAACTTCTCGCAGGATGCTAGGGTTTTAATAAAGACTTCATAATCGGTCGAAGCTATTGCTAATACATCATTTAAATCCAATTTCAAATTTTTACAATAGTTAAGTGCTTCTTTTGTGCCTTTAATCTCGTTATTGCTCTTTAATATCCCATACTCATGAGTTTTCTCTACTGAATTCGTGCGCCGTAAAATATCAAGCTTTTTCTTGCTCCACAATGAACACCCAATATTAACTACATTATCAATATTCAAGTTTTTTTCGATAACTTCTTTACAGATCTTACTTAATACAAAAACTTTTTTTGCATTTGCATAAAAATCTCTATTGATAATATGGCTTGGGGGTGCTTTAAAGTCTTCGTATGCGGCCGGATTACGAGTCTTAACATATTTGTGATCATGTTCGTAGATTATATAATTCTTCTTTTGAATTAAATATTGTTTAACATCTTGTGGTAATCTTGTGAAATTACTTACAATAAAAAAATCATAACATTCAATCACAGGTGCTATCATATAAGTGTGTACTGGTACCACATGATGGCCCAGAACTGACATATGTTCTAAAAGAACAGCATCGTTTTGTTCTGCGCCACCAATTAATTCATTATCAAAGAAATCTTGCAAAAATGCAATCTTCATATCATACAATCTCTATTTGAGATAGGGTCTTTACCCATTCATTATTTTCTTGAAATTGATTAACAGAATCGACAAACTGTTTATATATTTTTTGTTCGTTGAAAGTTTCTTGTAATGTCTCGGCGTATTCGCATGCGGCGCTGGCGTGGCCTTCATTGTTATTAATGTCCGTAAAGCATTCTCGAAGCTTTTCTTTGTAGGATCCTTCGCGAGCATAGGCCCATGCGGATTCCTTAATCAATACTCCATCCCATACTACCTCATCCGGTACTTGGGCTATATCATATCCAACATTATAAAAATGCTCATCACCGTCTTTATCTACCAAAAAGTCTAATTGACCAGACCACCCGGTGGCCACAACAGGAAGACCGGAATAGGCGGCTTCGAATAGTGGTAAACCGAAGCCTTCGCCATGGGGAATTCCCACAAAGGCCGAAACTTTGTTATTAATATAGAGTGAATGTATTTCTCGATCAGTCATATCTCCATGCAGTAAATATATTTTACACTTTCTATCAGGATAATCAGCGACCATGGCTTTGAATTCTCCTTCACAGACTTCTCTATCCATAAGACAGTTTTTAGCTCTATTGGTTTTTATTATAAAGCCAACTCCAGCATCGTCATGAAACTCTTCCACAAACCATCGAACCATATTAATCAAATTCTTTCGGGGGCCGAACTGCGCAACTGATAGAAAGTTAAACTCTGTTTCAACAGCAAGCTCTACACCTTCAAGGTCCGTGTATTTTTTTGCAGGATAATTCACTACATCGATCGGAGTTTCAATTACTAACTTACTTACTTCATTATTTTGTTCGTCCATGCCGGTATAATTTGACACCTCAAACACATCTTTGGAATGTTGTGATACAACTATCACTTTATCCATCTGATTTGCGGCAGTTAGCCACTCATGAGCAACCCTAGTAGTTTCAATACCAGCAGTATATCCAATGTTAATCGGGGCATGCTTCTTCCATTCATTTGGAATAGTGACCTGTAGTGAAATATCAAAGCGTGCGTTGCCTTGTTGTCCGTATAAAATAGTTTTTTCAATTAGGTCATCAATATATGTTTTTTCTTCATCATATTCGGCGACCCAAGACGTATTTCCCCACTGTAGTGGATGTATATAAATATCATATATATCTTCACAGGTTCTTAGAGATCTTAATGCAAATCTAGCTTGCTCTCCGTAACCGGATCTGGTAAGGACCGGTCCAACCAATAGTATCTTTGTTTTCATGATGCAATCTCCAATAAATGCCAGCGCTGGTATCCTGTACGAGTATCCCAAGAGCCATGTTTTTCAATAACTTCGTCCATCAAAGTGACCCACTGTTTTTCATAATCTTCAAAATTATAATTATTTTTTACGTGTTCCCTACCTTGAATAGACATTTTTTTATACTTCTGTTTGTTGGTCTTAAGTGCCTTATTTAAAGCTGCTTCAAAATCTTCTTGTGAGATTCTGTCTTCATAAATGTAAGGTACTTCTAATGAACCGATAATCGCCTTGGAGGAAGGTTTTATTCCCCATCCAAACCATTCTTTTCCATTTGTAACTTGTTCTTGTAGGCCGCCGGTCATATTAACGATAATTGGAGTGCCACAAGATAGTGATTCTAATGTCGCTAAGCCAAAACCTTCGGCATCCGATATGTTGATTGTATAATCTACCGCATTATAATAAAGGCCCAATTCTTCAGGTGATACTTTTGTGGTTGACAACATGATTTGACCCTCAGTGATCCCAAGATGCTCAATAAGGTGTGGCAAATCCTGTCCGTGAGGGTCTCTAGCATCTGTGTGCATTAATAAACATGCTTTATCGTGCCCAACTTTATCTAACCATTCTTTAAACCACCAGACAAGAGTACCTGATTGTTTTCGGCGCGCGTTTCGATTGTTCCAGAAGAATATCTTCTTATTCGCATTTACGGCGCGGCCTTCGCTATGGGCCATAATTTGTTCGCGGATGGTTTTAATTTTTTGCACCATTTCCGGTGATTTGTGTTTCTTAAAATGTTCTGTATGTACAGCGTGTGGTAGATAATGAGAGGACACGCCGGGTGCGCACTCTTTTAATATTTCGTGAGTAACTTTCGAAATACATACCACTTCATCTGTTGAGCGATAATACCTCCTATTATATAAGGGTGTTGGGAAATTATCCCAAACATGATAGTATACCATTGGTATGTTGGCGCGAATCTCATTCTCAATTTCCCACAACCAACCATAAAACCTTGGATCGGTCATGAACCAAAGTACGTCTGGGCGCTCTTTTTGCATGATAGAACGAACAATCTCATGTGTTCCATAACCATCAACAGGAAATATAACAAAATCTTCACCATATGGTTCTATTTGTTTTGGAGTATAGTCTTGGTGTTTCATTGCGCCGGCTAAACAAACAAACTTGTATCTGCCCGTCTTTAACAGGGCTTCTATCATATATTTTGTTTGTGTTCCAACCCCCGAAGGCGAAAGCGGGTGATCAGATAATACTAAAATTTTCTTTTTCTTCATTTATTTCCTCATGGACAATGTTCAGTCCTGTAAAATTTACATCCGAAGCCGCCCGTACAAGACAAACGGTTTTTGATATATCGTTGGTTTTTAATATTATACAACGCTGTGTTCAAAAGTTTAAGAGCATTTTCAGTTTTTTTATTTCCGCTCGTAACTCTAAAGAATTCAACACGATTTTTTTTCGCTGTACGTTTTAGTAATGCAAAATGAGTTTCCACATCATTTGGATCGGCATCCATCTTCTGGCAAAAATACTTTTTATATAAGGTAAGTTGATAGGTTACTATTTTGTCAGAACGTTTTTTGGCATCCCAGCCCCACGAACAAGTCTTCCAGTCAAAAATATGAATTTTTCCATCCGGGGTTGCAACTACTGCGTCAATGTATCCTTTAAAATTATAACCATCGTGGCCGTCGATCTCTTCCATCAATGGCATTTCTACAGCCAATACTTCATACTCTTCAAAATAATCATCAAGCGCTTCTTCAATCTCGGGGATAATGTTTTTTCCTTGACCCATCATATCAACAACAAGTTTTTTATTTACTTCGTGATCTTCATCAAGTTCAGCAATGTTCTTTTTAAGCTCTTGAACAAAGAATTCCTCATCTACTTCTTCTTGAAGTAACTTTTTCTCACACACAGAGTGCATAGCAGAACCAAAAGCAGTATATTCGTTGCCGGTGAATCCGTCTATCTTATCTACGCGCGTTAGTTTGTGGTAGAAAGGACAAAATTTCCAATCCTTAAGTTCTGAGTAAGATATATGTGGCACTTGGCCCTCCAAGATTTATATTTCAATCTTATTATAACCTACTCAGTACAAGTTGTCAACATTTTCTTGATTTAATAATAAAAGTTTTTCATATATTTCTGGACTAACCATCTTCAATGATGTGTGGTCATCCGAATTCATATAAAAATCGACAAAACCTGTTGCAAAATATTCTCTTAAAGATGTTGGAGCATATGCATTAATAAACAGACCGCTACAAATAACATTCAATTTATCATAACCAACCGTATTTAATAAAAAATTGTCAAATTCTTTATTGTATTCGATCTCGGAGAAAAAAGCTTTAGGTGCTTTATAATCTATACTCCATAATTCATCGTGTAGTCGCATGCGTTTACTCAAAAATTCGTTTTTGACCTTGTGATCACCATATATTTCATACCCATATGTCTCTTCTAACGAATGTGCTATTTCATGTATTATGTCATCGACCATATCTTCGTGATCATCTTGTTTATTTGATATGTGCAGTATCGCATCTTGATAAAAGGCGTTAATCTGCCTCTCTTCAAATTCTGGAAACCAACCCACAACAATCATCTCGATTTCAGACATAAGATGGCGCGGCAATATATTTTCAACCGAACCTACTACTTCTTCAACATTTACGGCACCATTTTCCATCTTATCTTTAAAATAAACATGAGTACCACGGGGTGTATAAAAATCGATTTGTTTATTGTTCAATTGTTTTTGTTTGTTTTCTAAATAAGTTCTCAGCATCGTCTAATCCTAATTGATATCCTCTAAGGAAATTCTCTTCTGCAAATGCAAACACAAATTCCGGAAATTCGGCAGCCAACACTTCTGATATCATGTTAACTGTAACGTCTTCATTCTCTAATTTTGTTCCGACATATTCTACTAAATAATTCTTTAGCTTCGATTCACTTCCCGGTTCGACACCAAGTGCCAACATCGGGTTTTCGTGAATTTCTAATTCAGATATTACTTTTTCTTCACTCATTGAGTGCTCCTTTGTTGTTGTAGCTTAAAAATAAGCTCTTGTTTATTATAAAACTTTTGATGCGATTGTGGCGACTTCCGAACGTTCACCTTTTCGGAAAGTCATATGGCCAGAAATATGAAAGTCTTTAAATTTTTCAACCGCGTGTGCCAAGCCATTTGAAGTTTCATTAACATATACATTATCAATCTGTTCTACATCGCCGGTCAAGATAATCTTTGTTCCTTCACCTATACGAGTTATTATAGTCTTAATTTCGTGTTTTGTCAAGTTTTGAGCCTCGTCGATTACTATAAATGCATTAGAAATAGATCGACCACGAATATAAGTTAATGCTTCGATTTCGATTTTGCCTTTTTCTATATACATCTCAAGATTAGTACGATCACCCATTAAAAATTTAAGGTTATCTTGGATAGGCATAAGCCATGGCAACATTTTCTCTTCCATTGTTCCTGGCAAAAAACCAATATCCTTTCCAAGAGGTTGTATAGGACGAGACACTATTAATCGCGAATAGTGATTGTTTTCTGATCTCAGGCCAATCGTTTGTTGCAACCCAGCAGCAATAGCCAAAAGCGTTTTACCGGATCCGGCGCGGCCAACTAATGAAATTACTTTTATCTCTGGGTTCATAAGCATATCTATAGCAAACGCTTGTTCTTTGTTTCTGGCGTCTATCTTCCAATCTGGAAGGTTCTTATGCACAATATTTTTAAGCGGCTCGTGGGGGCTTCTGAAGCGTGCTAAGGCTGATTTCTTCTCATTAGCATTGGATATCATCATAATATATTGATTTGGGTATAAAATTTCGTCTGCTTCATCATCGATGATTATATCTTCGCCGGCATAATATCGATCGATGACTTCATCATCAAACGGAATTACCACAAAACCATTGTATAAGTCATCAGAAGATATTACTGCTTTTTCAGATGTGTAATCTTCTGACAATAGACCAATAGAATCACACACAACTCGCATATTAATATCGCGGCTTATAACTATGGTTTTTCGATTGCTTTGAGCTTGAATGGTTTTTGCTGTGGCCATTATAACATGATCTGGTAATCTAATATCCAAATCTGCCGGGAATATTACTTCTTTAAGGTCTGTAAAAGATACTACTTTTAATATTCCTTGACCTTTATCGATCCTTATTCCTTTCTCCAGGGATCCTTTTTGGCGAAGCTCATCCATTGTTCTAATAAATTTGCGAGCGTTCGCACCGACAGAATCTTGTCTTTTTTTATGATTATCTATTTCTTCTAATACTTTCAATGGTATGAAGATGTCATTGTTATCAAATTTGAATAAAACATCAGCGTCAGTTAAGCAGACGCTAGTATCGATAACGTAATTTTTTTTAGCCATGTATTCCTACTTGCTTTGTCTATGTTTAAATAGTACGGTTTCTTAAATGATAACATCTTAACCTGTTCGTTTTCGATGGTTCTTCTTTCTTCTTGCTTTTTTTATAATATCTTTTTCATAAACAAATGTTTCAACATCATCGGGGTATTTGAAGGGTATTGACCACTTTTTTCTGAGCATATTTACTTCTTTTTCATATATTAATTTAGCTTCCCAGCCAATATATCCTTTGGTATATTTGTCTGGCTTAACCACTATCTTCTTTAATAGTTTTACATGAACTGAAGGTATGGCTGGGCCGGCTGCAGACTTAACTAATACTATATCATTAACTTTGTACATTTGTATCGCATTTATTTATTTAAACTGGCAGCGAGAGTGGGATTCGAACCCACGGTAGCTTTCACTACGCCGGTTTTCAAGACCGGTACCTTAAGCCTCTCGGTCATCTCGCTTAAAGTGGTGATTCTAAAAAATCTATATGAGACCAACACCTAGGTTCATAAAGCTCGGCACCACCCACCGCAATTTCTTCTAAATCTTTTACCTTTCTATGGGTATAGTAGGCATCTTGACCGCAAACAGTACAAACTGCCGGGCATTTCTCTATATGTGTTGCCCATGGAAACATAGCCGTGATTTCTTCGAAATCTTTTCCAGACGCGGATAAGTCTAGAGAAGAAACAACAATAGTTTTCCCTCTTTTAAATAAGTCAATAAGTACCCAAGAAATTCCCTTTAACATAAAAGCCTCATCTACTGCTATCACGTCATATTCATCATGATGCCTCATATAATGCATCACGTCGGCGCCGTGTTTGACTATTCTGGCTGGCATGGAGGCGCCTGAGTGTGTTGTTATAAAATCAGTAGAATACCTATCGTCTATTTTGGGTTTAAAAGCTACTATGTTCCGTTTTTGATATTTATATCTATCAAGAGCAGCAAACAATCTTGTGGTTTTTGAACCGAACATGGGTCCGGTGAATATGATAAATTTTGGATTCATTCTTCCCTATAAGGTATTAAAGGTGTTTGTTCTACTGATATATCTATGTTTAAATTATCGGATATATTGAACACTCCGGTGCCGGCTGGAATTATAAAGACTTTTAAAAACCAAAAATAAGCCAAAGCACCACACAACATAGACAATAAAGCTTGAAATAATAATTCACCCACTTCCATGTAATAGATAGGCTGGAGGGGAAGGATTCGAACCTCCAAGGTGCGTTTTCACGGATTCACCGCCCGAGAAACAGTCGGGTGCGTCTGCCAATTTCGCCACCCCCCAAGGGCCGGTTTTTTGTCATGAACTAAGGAACCGGAAAACCTCCGCCTACGTAACGATCGGCGGCCACGCTTGCTTATAAAGCGAGCAAGTAGCGCTATGTATCAAATGTCAAGGTGCCATTTTCTGTGCTTACCGAGGCTGTCCAACCCGACAAGAATGGAGATACTGTGATCATATCCTTCACTGTAACTTGTACCTCTGTTGACAAAGTGCAGAACCCTCGTTTGTGGTCATACTTTTCTGTTGAATATTCAATGAATTCTTGATCATAGAAATTTTCAGTCAAATACTCAGTAAGATAATCTTCAAAAGCAAAGCTTCCTCGTTCATAATCATCAAGATGGCCGTCGCTTCGCAAAGATTCCAAAATTTCACCAGACCAGCGGCTTGAAACTCTGAGACCTGGGGTTGCAATAAGATTAGCAAATGAGCTTACTACATCAGTATCAGAAAGCGCTGTTTCTACTTCTGTTTCATTATGGACAAACACGTCGGCGCCCTCTCTATATGTAAGAGTAACCAAAGCGTCATCGGTAAGGTTGAGGTTTTTAATTTTTTGTGTGATGGACATTTAATCTCCTTTATTTATTTATTAATCCACACAATGATATATTCATCACTGTTCATTATATTATTAACATAATTGGTATCAAGTGTCAATGGAATTATGAATCTTTTTTTAACTTTAACAGCTTGAAGTTTATTATGGTCAGTTCCGGAGACCCACGGTATGTGTTCTAAAACGGCGCCTCGTTCTATAAAAGCTTTTGTTTTGGTTGCGTAATAAAAATTATTATGACCCACTTCTGACAAATAACAAATCATATTTTATTCCCACAAATAGTCGGTCCACAATTCACTTATTTGGTTTTTTGTCAAAACTCTTAATACACTAGATTTTGGTTTTTTTGGCTGGTTTAACAAAAACATACACGCCTCAGATGGTGTCTTACAACCTTTTTTTTGGTTACATTTTTTGCATGATGCCACTAAATTAGTCCATGTATTTTTACCACCGCGACTTTTCGGTATTATGTGGTCGACGGTCAGTTGTTCTGTTGGGAAGGTTTTAGTACAATATTGACATCTGTTTTTGTCTCTAATAATAACATTTGTTCTATTGCAGGCTACTCCGCTGATTCTAAACTTTACCATTGTTTTTAGTACTATAACTGCTGGGACCTTAAAAGTTAAGTATGCGGAGGATATGCTTTTATCATAATTTTCGACAGAGATTGCTTTCCCCACTATACACATAACAAGCGCTTCTATAGCATCAATAACCTCAATAGGTCTATAAGAGGCATCTAACTTTAATGCTTTCATATTCGTGTCCATACTATAACTACTTTCTACAAAGTCGTCAAGTATCACTTATCCGAAATCTTTGAAGACCTTCGAAGAGGTGGAAGATCAAAATCCCTTACTTTTTTTGCTAGATTAGAAGAACTATCCAATTTTTCTTCGCCGCCGATGCCCCATAATAATTTTACTCCCAATTCTTCACATACCGCTTGTTCGGGTGTATTTGTCTTTCCGCGGTCGCCTCCATTGGCAAAGTATGTGGGCTGCAATCTTCTGATAGCTTCACAAACAGTACCATCTGCATCATCTACCGAATCAACCAAGATAACCCCTTTGATTGCATTTAAAATTTCGATTCGGCGCTCGTATTCCATGAATACGAAACCCTTTTTTCGGAAAAGCCAATCATCAGAATTGGCTATTATAACTACGTCTCCATACTGTGCGGCATGCCTAATCATTCTAATGTGACCAGCATGGACCGGATCAAAACCCCCAGACACCATTACTGTGGGGGTATCTCCTGCTTTATTTTTAAACATATCTTTATGTATCGTCATGTGTACTCCTTGATAAGACAATCTTTATTATAACATATCAATAGAGAATGTCAAGAATTTAAAATCCAGTATCACCAGTATCTGTTTCGGAGGCGGTACCATATGGATCGTCCGGATCATAATGATAAGCAATCTCCACATGGTCGTTGCCGGAAGGAATCACATCAAAGTATACAGTATTATCAGAAGCCTGATAGTGCCAGTCCCAATTCAAAGCACCATTTATAAACACCCTAACTGTAGCCTCATCACTTACTACATATGTAAGTTCGATTTGTTCATATGGTTCTAATCGACTGGAGGCATCTTGTACCCCGGGTGCCCAATCTTCGGCGCAGATATCTACGACAACCCCACCAAAATGATTGGTTGCTTCCATATATCTATCACCGATATCAATCGAACTGGGGGTTATATCACAAATAGAATCTGTTGCAGCCACATTATTAATGCTAGCTAAAAAAGCAGAGCCGCCGCGTAATGAGGCATACCATGATTTAAAATCAGCAATATCTGGAAAGTGATCATCACTTTGTTCTTCTTCATCTGAAACAAACACCACTAACAGCGCAGCGTCAGGTCTTAGCCATGTGGCGCCATAGGGATTATTCACAATATATTCGTATGCAGCGTCGAACCCCTCTTCTCGATGGCCGCGGCCCATAGCAGCATACATATCCATTGCGTCAGCGATATCATCACCGGGCACAAGAGGAAACTGGGCTTCTATAGAAGCTTGTGCTGGATCATTACTCATCATAGCTAATCGCCATCCGGACTCTGGAAGAGCTTCCAGCATAGCCTCGATACCAGCCATCAATTCGGGGTCATAACGATTCATTGAACCTGATGTATCAATAATCCAGAGGATATCCACACCATCAACACTCAAAGGTTGATCAAAAGAATCTACCCAGATTTCACCATATTCAGTGTCTCCGGGTACTTCTACTTCAATATAAATGGGAATTTCTATTTCTTCAACTACTGTCTCGGTGATATAAACCGTTTCGCCAGTACCATCTGTATGGACTACATAGTCGATTCCACCCGTGCAACCAGTTACTGTTGCAACGATCATTAAAAACGCCGCTTTTAATAATTTGTGTGCCATCCCTATTAGTAGGTAGGGTCTGGGATTGGAAAAAGTTGATGTTCACGAACTTTTTTTATTTTTCCGGTGCCATCGATGATGATTTCGTAGTCATAAAAGTCCTCTTTTGGAAAGACCCATAAAATTAATGACCTTTTTTCGATTTCAGATAAAAATTTACTTTGATCATTTGGAAAAGGTTTATAAATTACCCAATCATCTATTCTGTACTTCACTTTCGGAATCTCTAATAATATTATAAAGAACAGCCGGTGATAAGTCGGCTCTGTCATAAATTTTAATTAGTCTCCAATCAACCACACAACTTATTCTTAACGCATATGCAATCCATTCACTGCAATACCACTTTCCTTTTCTTTTTATTGTATAAGGTAAGAATTGTGAAGAAAGCATGCCGATCCAGTCATATCCACACCCTTTAGTAAAATTGTAAAACTCGGTTATGACATTTAATTGTTGTTGTGTTATATCGATTTCAACAAAATCCCATTTTTCTTCACAATAGTTGGGTTTAAATCTAGATTGTACTTTTGAAGTAAGCAGAGGACTTATTGAAATCCAGGTTTTTTTATCAGGCAATACCAGTTCAGCATGACTATAGGGACTCTTTGTCCACCATCTTATAATTTTATTTTTCCAATCGCCTTTTCCTTTATAAAAGGCCACGCTTATTTTCATTTTAAAAAGTCCCAGTTATATAAACACCCCTATAATAATATAGCACATTTATGAAACAAAGTCTTAAAAATACTATATATTTTGAATGTATTTTATATTGGAGGGTGCCCTATGGAATATCTAATGTTTGTATTGGGCGTCTCTTTGGCCGTTATAGCCTATTTTGGATATAATTTTTATATTTTTCAGAAAGAACAAGAAAGAAGAAACGATCGCTTCAACCAACTTGCCAAAAACAGAATAGAATATCGGAAGGCTAGAATGCGAGAAATGAGTGAGACTCATAAAAAAACTGGAATCTTTCGAGAGATGGCTGTGGACTCTATTGTTAAGCAAAATCTAATCTTTGATGAAAAATCTGGTAAATATATTAGACTAACAGAAATTGATTAGTTTATCTTCCACAGTTGTGATTATTCCGCCGGCGGGTCGGCTGCAGGTATCTGCCCAAAGGGATATTTAATCTCTAAAACAGTGCCTATTGCCTTACCATGACCCATTGAGTCGGATTCCGACCATTGGAGAGCCTCTTTTGAATGTGCTTCCCACCTTATCTTTTTGGCTCCGCACGTATAAGAATATTTAATAATTTCATCAAACATTAATTTGCTTATTTTCTGGCGCCGATAATTGAGTTGAATGAAACCGTCATTAACAAAGACATATTTTAAAATATTATCATAAGCTGCTTGCATTGTGCCAATAGGCACATTATTGTGTTTGGCTATTATACAGCAATAAAGATGATTATCAACCAGAATCTCTAAACGGCCGGTTAGTCTTTTAAGAAGCAAGTCGTTTGATGTGCCATTAGAATCACTGATCCAAACACCAGACATATCCAACATCGTTTTCGCAACAAACAATATTTCGTCATCTTCAATATTTTCTTTTGTTAGTCTTTTAATTTGGATAGAGAATAAATCAAAATCTTCCTTTTTTGAAAAATCTAGTTCTTTTAATTCAATAGCCATGGTGATTCTTCTTCTTTATTGTTAGTGCATTTGCATTCACGCGATGTAACCGATTCCATTGTGGTTGTTATATTATCACAAGCCTCTTGACACTCAATAATAATGTCTGGACTAACTTTACACCCGTCAACCCAGGATCCGAATATTATCGAAATACTAAGAACGGTGATCACTCTCACAATTCCTTTTACTATAATTTCTGCTTCATTGCCCATGATATATACACATTACTTATTTTTAAATGGTGGAGGCGGCGGGAATCGAACCCGCGTCCAAAATAAGTCCAATAGAAGTCATTCACAAGTTTATTCAGTTTTTATCACAAACTGAAAAGTTAGACGGTTATAATCTAGCGCTTACCGTCCTGTTGCATTAGATTGTTTTGATTTTTGCAACTTATCTGTTGTTTTGACCAGATTGGAAAGAAGGCTCTGATCCGCCTCCCTATTAAGCGGCTAAGCGCTGTTCGAAATAGTTATTGTTATTAGCAATTATATTTTGTATCTGCCTTTAAAGTCTGCTGGTACGTTAGACTACTTGCACTCTTTTTCTTTCTTACCCTGTCGAGACCATTTCGCCCCCTTAATTATTTAGATTTTTTGACAATCACACCCAGCGGATCGCCGGTGGGGCCATCAAGCCAGATAAATGTTTCTTTACCTTTCTTTTCTTTTTCTGTTCTAGAAAATTTAATTGATTTCTTGGCTGCTTTTAAGGCGGCCGCTTCTGAGGAATGTTTACTAATTAAGTCACCCATAATATAATGACCATTCCATTTATATACTTTCCACATTATTAAAGAAATCCTCCAGTTGATATCTCTTATACAGATTACTAAATTCTGAATATGTTACACCCAAGAATCTTGCTGCATCCTTTTTAGACTTAGTAGTCGAGACAGCAAATTTCAGCATGGCATCTTTAATAATATAATCTGATTTCTTCCAAATGTCAAGCCCATAAAGTCTATTGTTGATATTATTTGCTGAAAGTTCTAGCTTTATTGCCAATAAGTCTTCAATCGTAAGTGTATTAATCACCACAAGAGTCTCATCGTTGATTTTATTTTCATCTTTGAACTTCTGCACGACACTGAGGTTGACAGAAGTTGATTTTGTGTTACTATTAGACATAAGATTAATTAATTAAGTGATAGACACTGTGATAGACACATGTGATTAACAGCGCATCCACAAATATAATATAAGCGATTTTAAAATGCTTGTCAAGTAAAAAATTAATTATTTTACAATTGAATATCTAAATCTGCTGGTTCTTCCCCAGACACAGCGCCGCCCACATCGTCTACAGCATCATCATATGCTTGATTTGACGGCTCCTCTACTGAGGTTGATAACTCATCTTCAAATTTATTGAAGTAAAGTTTAAGATTGGCAATCAAGTAATCATAAAACAATTCTTGATCATCAGGATCCGAAAGCAATTCATAAGCATCTAATATCGCAGTTTCTATTTTTTTAAATGACTGGTATGCCATATTCCGGCCAGTTTCATCGCCATCTACACCATCCCCGAATTCTTCCTTTTCATCTGGTTGATCCGCTTCTTCTTCTGCTTTCTTTTCGGAATCTGTTCTGATATCAATAAATTTATCATCACCCGGCTCGTCGACGATATCAATATCTATTTCTTCATCAATAGCACCAGCATCGATGTCATCGACACCAGCTGCATCATTTGCTATAGCCGGTGTCAACGTTTGAACAACTGCATTAACAATATGCGCTCTGAATGAAGCGCGCTGTTCTTCGTTTGTCGTCAATGATTTATAATCGGTCTTAAGTACAGGTACGATCTTTTTTAATAATTCTTCCAGAACATTGATACCTGTTGATTTGTTTGGAGTTGGATCTACATCAGGCCCACCAGCTTCGTTTAGCATAGATCTAAGTTCAAGCTCCGCTAACCTGATTATTTGTTGCTCAAAAATAGTATTCTTCTGCAGCTTTTTATGCTTGACATGCCTTACTAATTGGCGTATACTATATCTAAGTGTTTCTTCTTCTTGGTTCATCTCATGATACCCCTTTCCATAATTAGTCTCATCACCTCATCAACGGTGACTAAATCGTTATTTTCTCTTGTTTCGAGTTTACTTTTTTGTTTTTCATCTTCGTTACCGTCTTCTATTTCCTTATCGTTCACCCATGGACCACCATCAGGGCTAGCGATCGCACCAGCGACTGCTCCCACGCCAGTCATTTCTGACATTGGAAAACTAAGATCTAAGATAGATAATAACTTTTCAACGTTGTCTCTACCGATAAAGTCTCCAATAACCTCCATATTAGCTGCGATATCCCCTAGGGCGGCCCGGAAGTCTGTCGCACTGTACGATTCTCCATTGGGTCTCGCTGTAGGTTCTACCGCACTCGACTGTGGGTCGATTAGTTCAACACCATCTTTAATATATTTTTCAGCACCAAGCCAACGACTTGCATCATTACCCTTGGTACTGGCACCCAATATTACTTTAGTGCCTGGCACCAATGGTCCGTCGCGTCCAACGTATTCATACGCGGCTGTTAACGGGGAAGCATGGTTGGAAATTCCAACCTCTACATTTGATAGTCCAGCCGTCAAAAGCTCCCATATCTTAAGAGAATCATCAGCTGTAATTTCGCGACCGTTTGGCAGCGCGCGGCCGCTCTTAGTTGGTCGCGATATAAGTACAATCACTTCATCTGCAATGGCAGCATATTCTCGTACCATAGCAAGATGCCCATTGTGAGGTGGCTTGAATGCACCCGGTACGACTGCAACTGTTTTTGAATAGTCTGCATCAACGACTGGATCTTCATCTTCGGTTTCTTCTTCATTAAAAGGGTTTAAATTTAATCTTTCCAGAGATAGTTCTATAACCGTATTATAGATAGCTTTTTCAGCTTTCTCTTCTGGGACTATATCTATTAAAGGTACTCCTGCTAATATGTCAGCGTAAACCATTCGTGGTAATTTTTGAAACTTGTGGTCTGTTGTTTTTATTTCTTTTAACCATTCTGATAATATTTTAGTAATGCTTTTATCTTTGGAAATTTGAATTGTTAACATGGTTGATTTTGATTCATTAGTAAACTTGGCTGATTTATCTACCATAAAATTTGCACGACTAAATTCTAATCTATCTACAAACTTGACTCCGTTTCCTGCGTGATCGACAGCCACATAACCTTCTGGGTTACTAGCAACCAAATCTCCGGTACCATTATCAACAAAGTGTTTTGTTTTATAAACAGCATTATTATATTTTTGAATAAATATATTCTTTGCTTCAAATAATAATTTAGATACCCTGAACAAGTTAAGAAGATCTTCACTGCGCTCCTTGAAAGAACGCATCTGTTCTTCACCTTTTTGGGTGGCCTTGGCCCGGCCACGATCGCTTTTAAGACTATTAATCCGCTTTTCTAATCTGGTTGAATACCATAAAATAAAACCCTCTAATGAGTTTTGAGGATCTTCTAAAAATTGGCCGGCTTTGATTTCGCTATTAATGTATATATTTAATAATGCTAGTGGGAGTTCTTCATAATTAATCTTGTCGTTTAATGAATCAGATTCACTAACTAAACTAATAACTTGTGATTCCTCTTCCTCGGTTAATGTCACTGTACCAGTATCATCCGTAAAGAAAGCGTCGTCAAACCAGACACCCGGCGCACGATTTAATCCAGAAACATCTGCACCAAAGCGCGCTCCGCTATCTAAGCTATCATAAGTTGTATGAAATACAATCCCAAACTTAGATTGGCCGATTTCTCTACCAATATCAGAATTAACCGGAACAGCATATACAATAGTGTTTGGTTTAAAGCGATAGTGAGGTTCGCCATCAATCTGTACTATATCAAGCATTCCATCGTCAAACATGAAATCGCCTTGAAGTATATTTTTAATACCAAGTTGGGGTAAATATTTCAGTGCTTTGGTTAGTTTATCAACCAGCCCCGGAGCATGCCCATGGTTTTTTTTGACGTCTTCTTCGGTATAGTTAATCTTAGGGACTTTATTAAAAATCGATTTCGTCCCTACAAAAAAGTGACCATTCTCAGGATTAATACCAGCAAAAATTGCGGGTGCACCATCCCACTTGACGGATGTTTGAATCTGTGATTCAGAATTGCCTTTTAAAGTTTCTAATAATTCTAAAAGAAATGCCCGGGCCATTGAATAGCCGGCTTCACCCTGAGTGAGCACCAATTCTTCAAGATGGGTCAGGTGTGTATTTGCGCCACCAGCCATAGTAGTTTAACCCTTTATTTTTAGTGCATACGCAATAATTTCTTTAAGCCTTGCTTCAGAAAGATCTGATTTGTGTTGGTCCATATCGCGTTTTCCGGGAAAGTCTTCTTCGACAACTTCATCGTCTTCCATAAGTTCTTCGCCGTCGCCCTCTTCATCCGTGCAGTCATCGCCTTCCTCATCCAATCTACGGCCGGCAGTGTTACGACCAGCAACCCGATCGGGCCTATCCGTTTTAGTCTGCTCTTCGATCTCTTCTTCTTCCTCGATGGCATCTTCGGCCGATTCACTGAGCTTATTGAGATCCATTTTGAATCCCCATGCTTCTGAAAGGAGACTCTTGATTTCTCCGTTTTTCCAATCTTTTGTTGACATTATAATGTCTCCTTTTTGTAAATGTTCAAAATAAATAGTATTCTCGCGCTTTAAAGTGTCCTCAAAATCGCGAAGGCACATACTGCCTTTCATATTTGCTTCTTGCTCCATTTTCCGCAAGTGAGGGTTGGTTTGAGCATAACCTTCGCCCATTTCGCCTACATCATCAAATTGGCCATCGCAGTTTTGTTTATGATGTACTAACTCATGTCCTAAAGAACGTAAAATATCTTTTGGGTGTCTATTAGAGATATAAAGAGTGACAGATCTTTGCTCTGGATCATAAAAAGCAGTTTTTCCTAACGGATTGGTTGCGTTTTTTGAGTCTTGTCGGAGAAACAGTCTGGGGGGATTTTCAAAACCAATTTGATCTTGAGCAAAAGGCATAAATTGCTTGATCAAGGATTTTAAAATATCATGCATAATAGTATATTCCCATATCAATATATAAATAGTTACTGTTCTGTCAATTTATCTTGATTTTGCTCCGATGCACGCGAAACCAAACGCAAACTTAGCGAAAATAATTCAATTTCTCCATCATTGCCATCGATTGGTAGTACAGTAGAGATAGAAACTAGCCGGTTAGACATAAATTTATTTTTAGATTCAATAACAACACCATAATGAGAAGTCCAACTTTCATCTAACGAGTCCCACCGTCGCCATTCGACAATATCCCCGGCAGATAAATCCTCGGAACAAATTTCGCCATACGGTTTTTTTTCTTTCATCTCGACAAATAAATAGACTTATTTATCATATATTAGACTATTCTATCGGTATTTTTAAATTTTGAAGCATATAATAGCGCCAATATGGTCACTACAGTATATTCGAAACCAAAAAACCCATAAAATGCCCAAGTTGATAGGAGGAAAAGCATAGTTTTCCAGCCTTTACCAAATGTAAACAACATTAATCACACTCTGTTAATATAAGTTCGTCTGGGTCAATACAAATAGTCAACCCATCTGTAGTATACACTAGGTTTCTTCCTTTGTAATCATATTTTTCAGCTAATATATATGCTTTGGTCCCTCTGGCAACCCTAACCATCATTTTTGTTGTTGGATCGAAGCACCATATATAGCCACCACTTCCTACAATACAGTATTCTGGTATTAACTCATACTCTTTATCTATTTCTTCACCAGAGAGTTGATTCATTAAACGTTTAAAGTAGTCGGAAGTGTCTTGTTTCTTTGCCATCAAAGTAACTAGCGAGCTTGTTACATAAAATTTGATATAAAGAGAGCACAAGCCATTGCAAATTGTATTACGGCAAAAATAGTCACCGCTTTTGTCTTGAAAGTCTTCAAATCTTCAATTTCTTGAAGAGCATTTTTTAACTGTGGTGGTGAAGCAATATCATCCATTTTCTCTTTCCAGGCTTTCAGATCTTGGACTCTATCCTCTTTGGCTTTTAGTTCAGTTAATTGGCCCTTTACATCTTGAAGTTCGTTACGCAACCCTTCGATCCCACCAGATAGGGTTTCCAATTGTTGTAAAACTAGTTTTGAGTAGGTTTCCCACCCGTTTCCATTATCAGACATAAGCGCATCCTCCAAAATAAATAGTTTTAAACTAAGTTAAATTTGGATTTCCTTCGCTCACTTTATAAATGTCAAACTTTTCGATGCGGTTGGTATTAGATGTTTCCTTTTTTATTGCTGCCATATCAGAGATGTTGTTATCGGAGTCATCAAAAAACTCTATTTCTCTGATATTATCATATTTTGAAAGGATGATATCTCTTATGTATTCGCCTTTATTTCCGCCGGCATTACCAACCATAATAATATCTTTCGTTTCAATAGGTTCATCAAAAGTTTGTAAAACTCTATGAATATCATCGATAGAGACCGGTGCACGGGCGGTTAAAACCATTACTTGTGTATTGGGATCCGCCAACCGATCTCTTAAAATTGATGTAATACTGGGATTTTCAACTGCATTATGTACTTCATCAAGCGGCGAGAAATCAAAATCGTAATTGCCATCGGCTTTCAATTGATCATACTTCTTTTGTGTGCGAATTTTAAATTCTTGACCAGTTCGTTTGTCAATAGCATTAATATGTCCCTCAGAAAAAGCAATTGTTTCATCGAAATCAAAGACTGACAACCGTGTGACAGTCTCAATATTCTCAAGTAAAACAAAACTGCGCCAATTTTCAAATAGAAACTTCACGAAGTTTCATCTCGTATAACAACATGTTTATCGGTTTCTTTAGCAATCGCCATTCGAATAAAATCATTAATAGTCATAATATCGCTTATACAAGTCTCTGCACGTACTTTACTGAGAACTTGTTCTTCGTACATTTCGTCTAATTGTCTAAGGATATCGTCTTCGAGAACCTTAATCAACTCGGGGTCAATTTTAAGATGCCCAAGTATTGGATAATCTGCTACTTGATCATATTGAACCTCTGAGTCAGCAAATTCATGCTTTACTTTTAAAAGTACATCGTGTATATCTAATCCAGCAGAAATAATATCCCCAATAACGGGTATCCATCCAATTAATTTTTTACCTAAATCAACCCCCCATCCTTTTAACCGGTCAACATCTTCCCCGCGTTTTTCGGCGTCTTGCATTTTATCTATGGTGCCCATTAAAGAACCAACAGTAACGCATTTTTGTGGTTGCTCTTCTTCGTCTAAATAACGGCGCCAATTTTCAAATAGGTGTTTCATTTGTCGCTCCTCTTTTTTTCTTTTTTAAGTCTTCTATGTTTCATTATATACTCTTTAAGTCAAACAAACCGAGATCAGTAATTACAAAACCTTTTGTACTAGGTCGCACCATTACATTACCAGAGTGTACATCTTTGGGTTGCCAGTTTTGTTGATCGAGAAAATACTTCATTGCACGCATTAAGCCTTCAGCTTCAGGAAAGTTTCTCTCAACTTTCTCTCCGTGTTTGCCAGCGGCGCTGACTCTTCCGTGCCCACCATGGATTGGCACAATTTGTTTTTCAAGAATATCTTGAAGCACATCTTCTAAATCACGTTTAAGATACTGAGGACTGTCAGAATAAAGAGGATCGTTTTTTAAGTACTCCATAGACTCTTCAACAATTAAATCAGCAAGAGTACTCCACGGTGCCCCTTCCCAATTATATCCAACCATTTCAGTGACTCTTTTCATTACTGCGTTTGGTACATTGTGTATAATATCTTGGTATACTTGGCGATCGCCCTGCATCAACATAAGATTACCATGGAGAGCCATATTGATAACTTCATAAATTGCTTCAGTGTCTTTAAATAATCTAGTGTACTTTTCGTGTCGTGAGATATCAGAGTCTTCGTCGTTTAGTCTGAGTATATCTGCTTTTATCCTATCGGGAATATCCTCTAACAATTCCATAAAAATAAAATAATCTTTTGTTGTTTCTATTATATTATACACGTCTGGGAGGTATTTTGCAAATTTTTCATTCATTGACGCTTTGTTATCCATGGCAAAGCGGTAGTTTTGCGCTTCTCTCTTAGAACTTTTCGGACCGCCGTAGAGAGCCTTTACCACATGCTTCATCGCATTTCGCTCGCCGGTCTTTTTGTTCTCGACCAAATAAACTTCGCCCATTTGACCTTTACCTAGCTTACGGTCAAAATGATATCCTGCTTCTTCAGCACCCTGTCTTGCTCTCTTTTTTTGATCGCTCTCGACGTCTCTCCAAGACTTACCACCCATGTCCATGGTTTCTTCTTCGTTTAAAAACCTTCGCCAGTTTTCAAGTAGGAGTTTCATTTATTGTTTCCTCTTACATAAGCGCTCGATTTCTTTAATATTATCTGAAACGGCCGATGTAAATAAAAAAGGAAAAACTGAGTGTATTAAACACTGGATAGACAATACTCCCAAAAGGAAGCTGATGCTTGTCGCGCCAATTAAATGTTCAAAGTATGTTTCATTCTGAGATTCTATATGTAACTTTAACTTTGAATCATTAAACCAATGCATTATCTATATTCCTTTGCTAAACCTTCTTTAATTAGTAATTTATTAACATTAACGTCATTAATTAATATTGTTCCTAGACATCTTCCATATTTTCCAACACCATGAGATTCTAAAATAAAATTGTCTTTAGAATCCCTCATAAGCTCTATTAAATACTCCTTGGCTGCAATACCCGCTTTCTTTTCTTTAAGGTCCCTGGTGCGTGTTTCTGGCGCATTAATGCCATATAAGCGGATAAGTATCTGGTACCGTAAACCAAACCCAAGATCAACTGAGGCTTCAATCGTGTCACCGTCTATAACTCTGATAAGCTTTGCATGATATTTATACATTATAATAAATAGGTTTAGGGTCGCGCACGCAGATTCTTATCCCCGCGCCCGCCTTTGATCCAAGCCCGATGCATCATATGGCCAGTGATAGAATTATCCGAAAAACCTAGTGCGTGCCCTATCTCATGTTCTAATACTCTCTCAGTAGATTCCCAGCCTGTTTTGATCTCGATTTTTGATTTAATAATTTCCCCAGTGGTAGTATTCCACCATGTTTTAGTTGTTCCTAAATGGCTGTTAAAATTAAAACCCTGGCTTGGTATATCAATCATGATTACCCCATATGGCGGCTCGCCTCTGGCACAAAATATATTATCTGGCAGCGCCTTTCTAATATTACCAAATGAGTGTCCAAGCGGCCGCCAAAAATCGACGGCTTTATTAACCCTTGATATAGTAACGCGGGAACTATCACATATTAATATATCCGGATTATGTGGCCATGTTTGAAAACCGCTGAACAGCTGAGATACTAATAGCAAGCCTGTATATAAACCCACAAGGTACCCTCCTTCATGGTCATATATTAATACTTAGTTTTGTTTATAATAAACTATCAATCACTGAACGAACATATTGTTCATTGAAACCAACAGCACCCACATGGATTTTTAGATTTTTGTCTATAAACACATATGTTGGAAAACCTCCCACAAGATATCCAGTTTCACCGGTTGGGTCAAGGACACTTCTATCAGCATACAAGACTGGCGCAGTTGTTATATTGTGTGAGGACACCCATTGATCAATTTCCGCCTCGGTCGGTGGTTCACCACTAACTCCATCAACCAAGACTGTTACAAAATTAATTTTATCAGCGTACTCATCTTGCAGCGGCTGAACATAATGTCCTGCATTTTGACACGGCCCACACCACACGGTTGAAAAATCAAGAATTACTACCTTGCCTTCTTGTTCATACAGTTGCCACACTTCCTTGTTCTGATCATAGAAGATCATATTACAAACTTTTGAACCAATAGCTTTCTGATCACAGTCTATTGTATTAATAATTCCGAATTGTTCTGGAATTTGCTCTTCTTCAACAACTGAAACAGCAGAATCTTCCGAAACTTCTAAAACCGTTGGACCACATGCTTCACATCCTAAAGCAAAAAACAGTATATATTTTAGCATTTTAACTTACCCCCTAAAGTATTTAGTGAGCAAAATCACGAAGAATAAAAATGTCTCCAATTTTTAAGCAGGAGCTTCCTAAGATATTTAATAATTGTTTTCATTTTAGTTTACCGACGCCGTTGAATAAATAAACCCACCAGCCTGCATTCTGGAAGTAACCTCTGCTCCTTGCAAACCGTTATCAGCGGCTCCCTCTAGAGCGTATGAATCTGCTGCTTGCATAGACAACTGTATATCACCTGCTACTTCAAATTTAGCAGTGAAAGACTTACCGTCATCAGAAAGTCCCTCTGAAGGAGCCTCTTGCTGCTGACTACTTTCTGCTCCTCCCCCGAACCAATCTCCTATGCCAGCCTCAGCAGACTGTCCAACGCCTCCTGCGCCGGCCAGAGTGGCTGCCAGCGCCGCTCCAGTCCCAAGTTTCTTCAGCCACTTTGGCATCGCTTCTTCTAATTCTTCTTCGGTGAGAATAATATTATTTTCTTTTAGATAAGCTAAAATTTGTTCTCTATGCTGATCTTCGGTTAAATATTGTCGCCAGTTTTCCATTAATAATTTCATGATATAAACCTTCTCCAATTTCCTACAAGTTGTTCATTAATATCGTGAGTCCATCGCCCGGACATGTTATCCGCTTTAATTTGCGCAAGGGTTTTTCTAAAGTAAACAGTAAGATTATCCTCATCGTCCATTTCGCCCGTGACCAATTCTTTAAAAAGTTCTACACGTTCGGCGTTGTCGTCTGCGTCGACTTTAAACTGTATTTGCACAACTCTTTCTTCACCACTTCTAGTGACAGTATAATGAGCAATATCTAAATAATATTCAGTTCCAACTTCCTGTCTTGCGCTGGCTAACAAATTCGTTCTTAGAAGCAGCCTAAACTCGCGAGAATCTAAAAGCCTCTCTAGTATCTGCGGAGACATTTTCCATTCTTCTGAGTCGTACTCAAAGCTGTAAGAGGCATATGATTCATAGCTGTTCTCATACTCCCCATCAGTTTCCACATCCCACTCATAAGAATCTATCTCGCCGTTCTCAATATCCATAGCTAGCTGTATATATTCGCCACCGACCATTTGACCTTCGCGCTTGAAGTATGTTGACAAAATTTCTTTCCATGCGTCATGCCGGTCATCGATTATAGAGTCAATTTTTTGACAAGCTTCATTGAACTCCTCTGGCATAACATAATAAGATTGTCCGCCTAATTCCGGGTGTTCAAGGTTTACACGGCATGTCCAAAAAATAGTATCACCTTGGCGCCCCATATACGCGCCATCATTAAATAAATCACCATATATATCATTAATCGCATCTGCAGAATGTTGCACAGACGGCCAAGCACTTGTGGGTAATACCTTCCAATCATCTTTATCCCATTCAATCACAACTTTAGCAGAACCTATGATATATAAACCTTCGCCGCCATCATCCTCAACTTGAAAGTTAATTGTTGTAACGGCCGCTCTTCGATTCCATTCATCAATAATTTCTTGACATTGGTTTTCATATGATGTAGCAAGATCCCCGATCAAATCGGCGTCTAAATTTTCTTCAGTTTCGGTGTTCTGCTTCATTGAACCTTCAACTTCTACACCCGGTCCAACAAGTTGGCGCATTAATGCTAAACGACCTTCTTTGTTAGCAGTATCCTCATAAGAACCCCCAAATATCATAAATTTGCTGAGATCAATCATACCATCTTGTTTTGGCATATTTGCGATGACTTCTTCTTGATTTGATCTCGCCCAATTAGTAACTTGGTTAGCTAAACCGGGAATATCTGCGCCATATACACGTTTTTCAGGCATTCCAACATCTTGTCCATCATCCCAGCGCGCTGGAGGCTCATCACCTTCGTAATATCTGACATGACGGACACGAATTCTAGAAACTGGCTCAATATCACCGCTAAATGAGCGTTTATCGTCGGCAAATACCTCACCTTCTTGAATTTCCTGCTCTGCACTGTCTATATTGCTCGTATTAGTGGCTGAGAGCAGGTCTTCCGTCATTACCACATAAGCAACCGCCCCATGCCCTTGAGCCTCGGCTACAGCGCACTTATAGTACGATTGATAGGCACTTGCACGACTAGCTGGAGAATGACAAGAGGTAATCTCGTCAAAATCGCTCATTCTGAGCACATCTATCGGATGTCGAGTGATAATAATGGAAAATTTGTCATTATCGAGGTTATTTATCTCTTTTTTGATGAATCCGGCGTTATCTTTCCAATATTGGAAGTATTTTGTGGCTAATTCGGTTAAATTATAGCCAGCAGGTCCTACAACACCCGGATTTACGATGTATAAATATATCTGAGCGAGAATTCTGTCTAAATTCTCTGCTTCCTTCTCATCAAGCGCAGCGTTACGCATTTTTACTGTAACTTGGTGTGGTTGAGTAACTGGCTTACCAGTTGGGAGTTTATACCCTGAATCGCCGATACCAGCCAAGTGATCATAGACTTTTTGGTATAATTCGTCCTTTTTTCTGCTTAAATCGGCTATTTTTTTGAATAATTTGCCAATTTTCATCTGAATCTTCTTAGTTTTCTTCTTTTCGGGTTGTCCTTGGGTCATACCGATCAAAGTATTCATCAAATCATCGGCTGTGGCGGTGTTTCGCTCAGCAAAGACCATGCCTTTATCCCAATCTACATCATACTCTTGAGATTTGAAGAATTTTGCAAACTTTCCAAGTTCTGTACCCGGATCAATGGTTGGAAAAGGAATGATTGCACGCATCTTACCACCAAAAAGGTCATTTAGAGGCAGTTCTGCTGGATCAAGGTCATCTAATACGTCCTCAATCACCAACATTTCATTATCGGTGATTTCTCGGAGCACTTTTTCATTAAATTCATATAAATCTACTACTTTCGGATCCGAAATATCGATATTTTCTAGTAATTTGACTGCTTTTAGCAGAATTTGTTCATCATTTAGCATTTTTTGACATCTCTATAGCTTTCTCTAATAAATAGATCGGAATTTCACTATTGGTAATGTCTTTTATCTCATCAATACTGGCCCATCGCCAGTCATCATGCTCAATCTCGCCGGTTTCTGGGTTTTCATTGTCGACGTCGACTTCTCCGGACCACTGGGTGGTTAAAAAATAGTATTTCTTGGGCTTTGGTTTACCTAAAAAAACTAAATCAGCGATATCGCAAGTTAAATTGGCTTCTTCTTTGAGTTCGCGAACTGCACCAGCCTCGATCGAGCCATCCTTAGTATCAATATGACCCCCTGGCATTGTCCACTGACCGGCACGTTTATCAATATCAGATCTCCGAATGATCAAAAATCGTTGTTTATCATCTAAACAAACAACGACTCCAACTGTTTTCAGTTCCGATTCATCAAGAAAAGTGATCCACTTACGATTCATCTACATGCTCTTGGGTTATCCGGCAAACTGTTACATAGAGCAGCTAAAGCTAGGTCTATATTTAGATTTTGAATCGGAGAAACCCATATAATGTTTTCTTGCACTTGTAAAGTCGGCCGGCCTTCTACATCCACAGCCCATAAAACCCCAATAATCCTCCCATCAGGATCATATATCACTGAACCACTACAACCAAACCACCCATATGTGTGCAAAATTATTTGCCGGCCGGCCTCGGGATGAGTTTCAAACCCTGCGACATGTCCTCTAAAACTCATAAGACTGTGCCATGATGGATATCCAGAATATGTTATACTTTGGCCAACATCGACCAACGCCGGTCTCGGTCTCCACCTCATAGGTTCGGCATATTTGAAATGAGTTGGAACATATAACAACGACATGTCGTTTAAGGGGTCCTTGTAAACTAATACTCCCCATTCCTGTTCGGTCTCTGTAGATAATAAATAAGCTTGGCCAATTGCTCCATCCGCAACATGGTGTGCTGTTAATACAAGATGTAGTCCTCGATATTTAATTAAGCTTCCCGTTCCATGACCTTGGTGCGTTACAACTCTAACAGAGGCATTTCGGACTCTTCTCTCATTTGAACTAAGTGAATTACTGATTTGTGTAGTGGCGTTGACACCGGCTGTCTCAGTCTCAGTGGCAGTAATCGTATCCGGCTCGATCGCTCCTGCCGGACCAGCAAATAATAGTGCAAGAGCACATAATAGTATCTTTTTCATTCCTGTTCTCCTTTAATAAATAAAAATCTTGTACTTAACAAGGTAATATTTATGATTGACAACGACGACAGGTATGTATCTCTGTAGCCAACGCCTATACCAAAAAGAATGACATTTAAAAATATTGCTATTTTACATATGTTGGTTATAACATCATTCAAAATAATCCCTCAAATTATATAGGGCTGATATTAGCTATTTGATACAATTTCTATTGAGCCAGCCCCAAAGGATTCTATTTTCTTTGTTTTAAATACATAAACGTCGACTTCTGGAAACATCAAGATCTGGTTATCAGTAGGGTGTCCCACGACAACACCATACAGTATTTCCTCTGCTGTACCCCCATCCCAAAAACGATGATATTTTATTTTGACGAGATCCCCTCTCTTTATAGTCCAGTGAATCTCATGTACTGACATTAATTTGTTCTTTCATCCAAGCTTGGGCCGCCTCATAGCTGTCAAAAGGATCAGATAAGCCTGCAACATAGTTGCTTGTGGCGGCCTCAAGTGCCGCCCATTGCCACTTCCAGCCAGATTGTTTACAATATATGAGGCCTCCAACACACCTTCTACCCTCAATACCGATTTTCTTTCTTCGTAAAAACTTTGCCAAAACTCGATTTTTTTCCGTTGTAAATTTTTTCTCAACTGTATCTTCTTTAACGCGTGTTTGGCTTTCGTCAGCATTGAGCACAAGATAATCCGACTTTGTTTCGTTAATAGATTTAAAGTGTGCTATAGCATCATGTTTTTCTCCTTCAAAATAAAACGATTGTATCGGTGCCTTAGCTCGATTTCCGTTTTTAAAAATTTTGTATACATTCCAATTAAAATTCATGTTTATCCTCTTCTGGTGAATAGATTGTAAGGGTTCCTACTGCGATGGAAAGCTTAAGGCCCTCTTCTTCTACGTGACTTAACATATTTATGTCATCCGGTGTTGGGCCGGTTTTGTTTTTGTTTTTGATCCATTTGACGTGCCAAAAATATATATCATCCATAAACATGTCAATGCGACGTTCTCGACGCACCATCACTCCAACGAGACCGGTTTCTTCATCAACTATCAAGTCACCTACTTTTATTATAACATGATCCATCAATTCTTGCAAGTATTCCATGGCTCATTTATCAACTCTTTTTAATAGTTCAAAAGTGCCAGCCCGGATCATATTATAAAGGCCACCCTCAGTATAAGGAATACACCTTTTATTGTCTTTGTCACCTCCTCCGGTCCAATATATGTCCCATGCCCACAAGTTAACCAAATCGTACTCGTTAGGGAGAGGCTCACTCTGTTCAGGTAAAATAAGCCATCTACGAGTTAAAAGCCCAATTTCGCCGGTAACTCGATCAAGTAATATATCGCCCACTTGAAGTATAATGTCCACATACTATATAGGCACATGCTATTGAGTCAGTGACTGTCGTATTCTTTGTGCACGGATACAGGCAATAATATGTTCTTCTATTGTACGATCGGGAGAAATATCAGTGTTTATTATGCATACATTATTTGGAAGAATTATGGTCGGAATCGCCCGGGCAGTCGACTCAGCGGCCGCCGGGTCAGCATCAGGTGGTGTGTGTGTTTGGGATGGCGCCCGGTATACCTGTTCGCGCGAAATTTCTTCGGTAAATTTTTCCGTGTCAGTGTCGGTACCAACCGCAGTGTTGTCAACAGTTAGAGAACCAGCGGCCGCCGCATTAGCCCCCACATCATTGGCCACACCGTAAACAGCAGCGCTGCCGGCTATCACCGCCAACACAAAATAATACTTTATCATCACAGAACCTCGTTTTAATAGCAATAAATAGTTGATGTTGTACCCAATGCCTTTTATGAATTTACAACTTTGTAGTGACCACCGTTCGACCACACAACCCAGTGGTTTTTGCCGATTTTAGGATATTTAACATACATCATATTGGTCTGCTCATCGATCGTCAGTACAAAGCCCAAAGAACGATCTTTGCGATAACTGTCTTTGACCCAAGAGCCAATGACGGCATCAGTAAATGGTGGTTTTTTAAAAAACATCAAACCTTGATTCTATCGATAATATACGGATGGTGGTATGACAAATCTTTATATAACTTCTTTATAACCTTTTTAGCAACTTCCCCGATATCAGCCTTAATGTCCTTAGACTTAAGCGCTTTTGCAAGCTCATCTTCTAAGATTTTGCGCAAGTCAGTCTTGATTCTTTTATCAAGTTCGGTGCCGATCATTTTCTTAATATCAGACTTGTCCTCAGAGGACAGGGTTTCATTAAGTATGGCGGCAATTGTGGTTTTGTTAAGAAGCATAATGTAATTAGTCGACTTTTCTATTATACACCAAATCTAAATTATTTGCAAGGTGTTCTGAGAAAATATTATCGTTAAACCAAAAAACTACATACCTGGGAAAGTGTTGCCCCGTGAAAACTTCCTTGATGACACCCATCCGCCGATTCGTCACGATCAAATCCAAATGGCCAGTTCTATAATATACCAGATCACCCACATCATAGTGGATTAAACCATACACAGTATGTGACATATAATACGACGCCCCCTTATCCACGCATTAGAGAAACATCCACGTTCTCCACTTTAATTAGGTGGTCCCCATTAAACATGCCCCGGGTAAATGCACTTAAAGGGTGATTCGTCCAAACTACCATGTATTCGCGGTTAACGTACGCCTCCACGATTATGCCAATATACTTGCCAAAGTCGACTGTGGACATTGTTAGGCTATACCTAAAGTCTGGTGACAGTGTTACTAAGTCACCTACCTCAAACGCACGTACCAAAACACGCGTGTCTTGCGTTTTACTGCTGCCCATACAATATATATGAAGCAATGCCACAATTGCTCAATAGCATGCCACAATTGCTCAATAGTATATTTCTACTTTCCCGTCGGGCCTTCGCTCAACGCGGCCTTCCCACATGCATATCTTAATGTTTAGCGAGTCTCCGGGTTCGAACACTCTGGTTACCATAGGTCCGTTAGAGCAACTAGCGATACCGGTCGCCTGCGTGCAACTCCAACGGATCCTCGATCCACACAACGGACACAAGTACACGGCAACTGGTGGTATTACTATTCTCTCGCTCATACAATAAATAGTGCGGCGGTAATCTCACATTTATTTCAGGGATAATTTTTAGGAACGAAAATCTCAGAAATTTAGCAGCGATCGAGAGAACGACCTATACCCGACCGCATGGTAACACAGGTTACAAGGACATATATTCCGGGTAGGGGGGAGGGGGGGTATGGTGCTTTCAAACTGGGTTTTCGTGTCGCATATATTGTGTATTAAATGTGACAGCGCAGTGAATGTCAAAAGAATGTCAACAAACCACATGTGAATGTTAATTATTTGTCAACACTATCGGGGTATCCTCTAACAGTATAGTGTAACATACATATATATAACATAGATAGACACACCCCCCAATAAGCAAGGTTGCAAGCGGTGTTTGCTGATACATCATATGTTTCATGTATTATTTTCTTTACTCTCGGCCATTTTCTCCGTGACTGTCGCATATTATTCCTCTCCCTATAAGGCAAACGTTAACTAAGTGCCTGTAATCATTAAGTATTTTATTTTATGTATCTCGCTGAAACATCTGTAACATCCAAATGTATACACACAATTGCGCCTGTCGCATTTGTAACACATTAATGTTACAGATATACGAATGTTTAACGTACGTCGCGCCGCATGCTATCGATCATTAATGTATTTTATGCTACGAATAGTTTAACGCACCCCCCCGCAATGCTGTCACATATTGTATACACTTGTATACATGTGTCACAAATAAATGTATCACATGTGACAGACGGCGCGCGCATGCGGCCGCAATGCCGGACAATTATTGACTTGACATCAAAAATATGTTGACGATTCGTTCTGCATGTGTATACTAAGCCCCACCGCATGTGAACGACAGAAACAAAACATATACTAACACATGCATAAAATAATATGCGTAACAAAGTTTAGCGCACTACCACCACCCATAACATTAAAATGCTCCTAACACAGTGTCTTTAACAGTGATACACACTGGTACTATACTTTCTCTATTTTCCCATATACATATAATACCAATAACTATAAGTATATTTTTTATGATTCTCGACATGATTTTACCTCTAAATGTTTGTAGTGTACATATCTCACCTGACCGTTAGGCCAGAGTACACCAATTAGCGCCTTAGCCGTTTCATGGGTCGATACTACCAGTCTCGGCATATGCCAAAGGCCGCGCGCAGACACCACCAGATCACCGACTTTCACTAACTACCTCGCAGCTTTTACTGTTCCAACGAAGCACAACACCTCTCACCATGACATCAACCACAACAGTGCCATCGTCATAATTGGTGACTTTTGTGATAATGCCATCTGCATTGCCTCCATAATAGTCTGGATTAAATTCATTAGTCCACTTTACCAGATCACCTACTTGCATTGATCACCATTAAGTTTCGATCACTAATGATCTCGGATTTACCATCGGACCATTGAACCAGCCACCAAGCGACAGGAACACTATCCATTCCAGTGTTCTTGACAACGATACCGACAAGAGCCGAAAGGTTAAACATATTGCGCCTGTACTTTACCAGATCACCTATCTTTATCATTTTGTACCTTTTCTCTTGGGGGTTCTCGATTTCATAATATAGCGTTCTTCCATGAAAATTGTTTCGGGCATGCCCATCGGAAGCAGTTTATATACCTTTGCGCCTTTGGCCGCAGAAGTGACGGGTTGAGCGTCCACGGCAATAACCACACACGGCACCTTAAAGGCCGCCAGTGGCGCGCCAGCACCGCCCCAGCCCTTACGAGGGGCGCCAGTGCGTAACTTCACCAGAGAGCCGACAGCGTACAAAGGAGCGGCAAAGTGAGCGGTGATGGCCTTCAGAGCAAATTTGTTCTTAGTCATCTTGTTAAAGGTAGCCAAGTCAGGTACAAATTCAGCAGATGCATCAAAACTTGCGACCACTGATCCAAAGTAGGATGTGGCGCGGTAGTAGTCGATTGCTACGGCAAAAATGGATCGAGCATCATCTTTATCCTCGCGATAATCGGACTGCCATGCATGTAGATCGGCTATAGCTTCATCACTGTGTTCAGCTTCGATCTTCTTGAGTGTTACGATCTGCTTCTCAGACAATTTACGCCCACCCATGACCTGACCTTGAAGGCTGTTGATGAACCCGCGCGCCCACGACGACGCACCAGTACGCTCACAGACGCGGTTCAGGCGCTCAAGAGTCTCCTGACCCTTGATAGCATTGGCAGCAAGGGCATCGGGATTGTAGCGTTCCTCAAGGGTCTTGACCCATGACACTCGGCCAGAGGTCAGAGAACCCTTCCGCTCATAGTAGCGAAGAAGGGAATTAGCAAAATCCTTATCGCGACTGCTAATAGCAGGACTGGCGATAAGGTCTTGAAGACGATGGCGATATGTGCGGCGAGGCATGGGCAAACTCCTTGGTTCTTACTTAGTAAGTATACCATAAGGACGATTAAAGATCAATTGGTTTATGTTAAGAGATTGTCAAGACTGTTCATCTTTAGCTTTACTCTCCGCTTCCAATTCCGCGAGGTCATTAGCTACGTCAGCAACGGTCATTTTTCGGGTCTTCAATCGCTTGTTACTTTCGCGATTGAGTTTGCCCCATCGTCGGGAATTCTCAGGGTGTTTACACAGGTGTAGATGCTCGATTCCAAGGGCTGAGAGCCTTCTGAGGCTGTTCTGGGCCGCTTTAAGAGAGTCAGGCTTAGTGAGTACCGATTCGTAGCCTGTGATACGCCCAGCGGCACTCAATTCAACAGTAGTTTGACTTATGTAATACTTCATATTTATCGACCCTCATAGAAAGCGGCGACGGGAAGGCACGCGAGCGCGAGTACCCAAAGTGAAGTGGTGATAATAGCGGCGATTGTGAACATAGATATATCTCCTTACTTGATATGCTATCATTATACACGAAAAATGGGGGAAAGTCAACAACTAAGTTGTCAAGTGAATGTCAAGAGTTCAAACCCTCGAAAGAAAAGTTTAACGCACCCTTAGCTGTCGATAGCTATGATGCGCTCGTTGGTTGAGAAGTAGGGGCGCGCGGCGTATGCCTTGGTTGTCATCCACATCCTTTGACACTTGCTGGCAATAGGCTTCGGCGCGCAAAGATCGGTCAGGACTATATGACCGTCAAAGCCTTGTGCGTTGACGTACTTGGTTGGAGCATCGAAGCATGTACCACCAGTCAGAACGCGCTCGGTTTTCTTGTTTTGGCCTTTCTTCCAAGTATATACCTTATCCTCGGCTACGCGCGTATCAAAGGGGATCACGGTAAACTCCGCGATTTCGGCCAGTTTGTTCAACTCAGAAAAGAAGGCCGAGAGCATCTGATCATCCACCGATCCAGACTGGTCGATGCTGATAGCGATCTTGGCTTGACGGCGTACGCGCTTGCCTGCATGGATGCGAGGGAAACGCTTGTTAAGGCGGCGAGGCGTCGAGGTCTTATCGGCGCGCTGGCTGGTCTTGACGAAGTATCGGAGTACCTTGCGCCAATCTACCTTAGTAGAGATACGATCAAGGATGTCGGAGCGCATACTATGAGACACCGATCCCCAATTGCGCGTCTTTTCGGCTTCTTCGGCGGCTTGCTTGACAGCTTCTTTCAATCGCTCTTTAGCAATTTCTTGAGTGGTTCCATCTACTTCACCAAATTCTTCATGTGAATCAAAAGAATCAGCCCCATCAAACGGGTCGCCGTTGCCTTGACCTTGGCCTTGACCTTGGCCTTGGCCGGGTTCACCCTCGCCATCCTGTTGGCCATCAGTACCATCACCGTCGCCTTGCTGGTCTTCCATATCCTTCAATGCTGCCAAGTACCACTCGTAAGACTTGCCAGCGGGCAAGTGAGCGAAGGGGCCTTCACATGGAAAAACACCCTGCATCGGTTGACCATCATACATGATCGGGCCGGGATCTGAGGCACTTGGTAATTTTCCCTTCATCTCAGGTAGGCCATTGATAGCAAGATCCATCGCGATGTTATCAATACGTTGAAGCCCATCAATCGGCTTGCGACCAGTCACATGCTCAAGGATGATATGATAAAACTCGTGCATTAGAACGCCCAATTTGTGTTCATCGCTCAACTGGCCCATGAAGTCAGGGTTATAGAGCAACTCAAATTGGGCTGTGTGCGGGTTTACGCGCACACCAGCCGTAGGCAGCGATGTGCATGCAGTCTTGTCGATGCGACGAGACAGGGCGGCAAAGAACGGCTCACGCATAAGCAAGCGTGCTGTGTGCATATTCAAGTTGAATGGGGCGGCTGGTTTGTTGGCTTCGTCGGTCATGCTGATCTCTCCTGATTACTTAGTAAGTATACCATAAAAACAGGGGGTTGGTCAAGGGGTTTCTTGTCAAGAGTATGTCAAGTGTCTTTTACGTCATACTCTGCGGCTATCTCAAATTCTGTAAGGTTTAACTCAGCACCAGTAGCAGGGTTGACAACGCGATAACGAAGCCGTGTTCCCTTCTGAGAGCCGTATCGAGGTATGCCGGTGTCAGACACCTCTAAGACCACGTGCGGCTTCTCAGAGCCTTCGGCGCGGCTCCTAAAGATCAAGTCTCCCCTTTGGAGATCCCTGACCCTTGGGAGTGCCATTCTGCTGGCGATTCGGCCCATTACTGGTTACCTCCGAGAATTTCAACAAGGTGTTCTGACACTGATTGACCGCTCGCAGTCGTCGCCTTGTGGAGCGCGATGGTGTTATCAATCTGATCGGAGTCTCCGATCACAGTCCATAGCTTCATAGCTACCTCGGAAGGCAAGGTTACAAAGTATTCCGCGACGTTGGTGATCTGGCTCTCGGTCAGAATTTCAGCGAATACCTTGCTCGCTTCCATCTTTTCGATCATCGCAGCATGGTCGTTGATACCCCAATTTGAGGTCTTTTCAAGTTGCCCATTGTCTACAAGGTCTTCGATGGTTACTTGCCATTCGTACTTTTCAACAAAGTCGCGCAAAGCTACCGCACCCTCAAAGCCGACAAACGACGTTGCAAGGTTGAATAGAAGATCGCGATCACCATCTTCACCAAAGACACCAGCGGGAGTCACGGTATCATTAAACCGCTTCCAGCTACGGCGGGATGGGTAAACCTTGTTAGGCTCAAAGTCGCCAACATGCTCAAGGTGAGCGCGGTTCTGGTTGATGAAATCCCACAAGATCCCATCAACGTTATCCTGCGCCCACTTCAACCAATCTTCGGTGGAAGGCTCCACATCGAAGACTGTCCAGCGATCCAATTCGGCAGGGTCCATTTCACCCACCTGATATTGAGCGCCATGCTCACCACCATTGACAGCGGCGATGATCAGAGTCTCAGGGTGAAGGTGCCAGCCGTTGATCTTGCGGCTGTCAGTCAACTCAAAGAGGCCCTGACGGACTTCCTGAGTCGCGCGGTCCACTTCATCGAGGAATAGCACCACTGGTTGCTCACAAGCGGTCACAAGCCAATCAGGGGCGTTCCAAGTGGTAGCCTTGCGGCCATTAATTTCGGTGTCAGCCGTATCAGGCAGACCAAGAAGATCACCCTCTGTCATCTGTGAGGCGCGGCGTTCTACCACGGGCAGATCACGGACCTTAGCAGTCTGATAGACTACTTCGGATTTACCGACACCGTGACGACCACGAATAAGCACGGGCAATTTGGCGTTGAGGATATGGGGGACTACGGACGTGAAGGTTGCGAAATCGACGGACATGTGATTCTCCTAAAAGGGTTCTCTCTCTAACTTACTTAGTAAGTATACCATAAGAGCAGGTAAAGGTCAACAGGTTTATTGTAAAGTAAATGTCAAGGGATTTGTCAAGCATCATAAGCGTTAACTGGGAGGCCAAGTTCCTCGCGCAACTGGCTATGCCAGCAGTCACGGTCATACCCTCTAAAATCCCACGGGCGCTCGTCTGAGGTTGGAAAGACCTCCTTAATCGGGCGGGCGTCTTCAAGCCAGCCAAGGGGCGCTGGGGCCGTTATACCAGTGGGTAAGATTGTCTTAAACTTTGTCGCGTCACTATCTGGAAGCAACTGGTGGAGTGGGATGTTGCCCAGCGTATTGGCGTGATAATTTTTAATGCCCTTGATCTGATCGTTGGTCTTGGTCTGAATCACGCGCGCTGTGGGGCTGTAAGCATCAATGCCATGCCACTCTACGCCAGTCACCAGCGCCGTAACCGTGTACTTGCCATAATCACCAGAAGACCTATATCCTTGCTGATCAGCAACGATCAACGTTCCGATCCCTATTCCAGTTTCCTTATAATTCTCAAGCCATCGGCTGCGTACTTGTGCAGTGCGCTTAGTCCAGATCAGGTAGTCATTCTTTACGTTCTGGCAAACTCGGCGCGTGTGGCCGCGATGTTCGCAATAGCCACACTTCATCTTCTTCATGCGTTCGGCTTTAGCTGCCTTGTTCGTTACTTTCTGGCCAGTCGCAAGATCGATCTTGGTGCGCTTGAGGTAACCTTCGCGCGCTCTTTCGGCGCGTTTTTCGTGCCATTCAACATTCCATGAACGATCTTCGCCGCCCAATTCAGTTTCGGATTTTGTGCGGTAAAGTTCGGCATTCTTCTTCTCACTCTCAAACGTTTTCTTCAATTGAAGCGTGAGTTCAGGACACTTGCGTTTGTTGTGTCCACGTTGGTAGCAGTGTGAGCAGGTGACGGTTCCAGACCATGACATAATGTTTTCTCCAGTGGAGGGGTGATTGATTTCTCTAACTTATGATCTATTATCTCATATGCGAGAGCGAAAGTCAACAACTAAGTTGTCAAGCAAATGTCAAGAAGCATTTACTAACTGCATGTATTCAATGGCGACTTTGTTGCCATTGTGAAGTTTAACGAACCTGCCGGTTTCTCTACTGCCCCACATTTCCACGATGATGCTGTGATTTCTATGGTATCTGTCATATACCAGATCACCGACTTTCATACTTCCACCTTTATTAGATCATATTCCCACATTCGATCGCTAATGCCGCCACAAGTCCACCGCACCCTGAATGCATCGTTGTCGGCTGTGCTTGTCTTGCCGCTGACCTCTGCCAAGATAAGACCAAGCAACGGGCGTTCTGGCTCCACGTCACGCAAATATACTGCTTTTACCAAATCACCGACTTTCATGCTTCTACCTCGGTCATATACTTTAACAGACCCCGATCAATGATCGTCGACGCAGGAGCGCCAACCTTCAAGATCCTGTGATTCTCAACGATCACACCGTCATCGCGATGAATAAAATCCTCACCAAGATATATTGCCAGCGTTCCATCTAAGCCGCTGCGCGCCAAGCCCCAACCTTCAAATTTATACATCTTACCTATTTGCATTGATGACCTCCACAAACTGAATCATGTGACTATCGAGAACACAGACCTTTCCAGCTTCGGTAAAGCTGATCGTGTGATCGGCCGCTTCATCAATCTCGATAATGATGCCTTGACCATAATAATCGTCATAAATCAGATCACCGACCTGCATTGATAACCTCCAACAATAGACCAGACTCGATTTTAGGTCTGTCTTCATCTGTCCACATCACCCACACATCGGCAGGCTTTGCCCATCGCTTTTTGCAAGCGCCCATAACAAGACCAACTGATCCCCGAAACCTCACCAGATCACCGACTTTCATTATCTGCCTCCATAGAATCGAGAAAGGCGTTCCAATGTTTCCAAGGGAATACCGCAAGGGCAGCGACACCGAGAATAGGCAAAAGCCAAATTCCGTTGTCGAGTAGAATGATTTGCCAGTCGTTGAGCATGTACACCTTTCCTTGATTGTTCCTTATTATCTCATAAGCGAGAGAGAAAGTCAACAGGTTTCTTGTCAAGTAAATGTCAAGGGATTCTAATATCTTTAACGAACATGAGTCCGCTACTCTTTTCGGTTTGTGCGTTGGGGGTGTTCGTCCACAAAACTTTAACGTCGGTGTTGCCGGTATACTTTCCAACCTCAACGATCAGACCAACATTGACAGATAGACCTTTACGCCATCGTGCAGCTTGAAAGGCATATGTCACCAGATCACCCGGCTTCATGCTTCAAGTGTCCTTAAATTAACATCGAGACTATAGCCCCAATCATTATCCCAAGTCAATTCGCTCCACTTTGCAAAAATGGCCCACAAATCGACGCGAGACATAGCCCGCAATTTATCGTGATCCCATTCGATAATTGTGATTTCTTCTGACGCCGTTAGAAATTGCTTTGAGCGTATTACAGACTCGGCCGCTTCTTCGTCGTCAACACCCAAAAAATCCAACACATCGCCAATAGCGGCCAGTGCTGCACCCTTTTCAGTCAGGTGGACCGACGAAAACATTTCACCTTCATGCTGACCCATCAATACCCATACTTTCATCACCCTATCACCTCAAATGCAGCTTTGTTCGCCCACATCTTATGGTTTGTTTTTTGGCTGACCACCAACACAGTATCGGCAATCTCATCAAGTGCAATCCATTTACTGTGATTGCCCCACATTCTAAGTAATGATCCAACTTCAATCATTATGCGCTCTCCCTCTTGGTCTTACTATCGGCAAGCATTTTATTCACCCATGCCCCATTAAACTCGGCTGCATACTTGTCGCGAAGAACCAACAGTTTTTCACCATCCTTAGTTTCATTCTTGAGTTTATAGCCGGGGATCAGAAATTCGGTGCCTACTGGCGCGCCCAAGAAACATTCGCAGATAGCATAAGGTACTGATTTCCATCGGCGTTTAGTTTCGCCGGTCTTCTTATCCTTCCAGCTACTACGGAAGCGCCGGAATTGCATGTCAACTACGCGGGCTTGGATGGTTGAACCACCAGTCCTAATAATTACGAGGTCGTCTTTTGTGAGGTATGCCATGTGTGTTTTCTCCTTACTTGGTATAACCATTATACTTGAAAATCAAGGGGAAGTCAATAGAATAATTGTCAAGAAGATGTCAACTGATTAGTGCATGTTATCTACCCCTTAGTCGGTTCTGCTTGCCATGCAGAAGACGATGCGTGTCGGTCAGCTTTAGAGCCATAGGACACAATAGAAAGATCGGTTGCCTCCCCCTCATCACCAGACGCGAAGCCCAGATATTTAACGGCGGTTTCTGTCTCAAGTTCTTCCACACACGATGGACATTCGTTAATTTTACCGCCAGCCAATCGCTTAAAGTGACCGTCAAGATCAAACGTATCGTTGCAGTGTTTACAGATTTTCATATTCATTTTCATAATAATTTAACTCCTTTACCAGTCAATAGGATCGTTCATAAACTCAGATACACACGGCATCGCAGTACCTTTCATAAGGCGCTCATTTCGTCGCTGGGCGGCTAATGAAGCAGTACGAGTGTCAGTATCAGCGAATGGGCGTGACGACGGCTCAGGGGCCTTAGACACCTCAAACTCACCAAAGGCTTGGTTGTTGTGCTGCTCTCTGCGGATTTCCTTGAGGCGTTCGCGGGCCATGATTCCAGCATCAATAAAATCATCTTCGGCTACTCTAAAAGTGTTTCCCACAAGGCTACCGTTTTCCTCCGTTGTTGGTTCCGGCCAACCCCATTCAGGTCGCGCGTTTTGTTCCCGAATATCATCGGAAAGTTCATTGAGATCGGATTGTTCCCAGCCTGTGCCTTCTGGATTGAAAGCAAACAGAGCCTCTTGGATCAATTTGATCTCGTTCATTGTTAATTTGATCATGCGAATGTCATCCATATAAATACCTCCTAAGTATGTATATATTATCTCACAATAACGTAAGAAAGTCAATAAAAATGTTGTAAAGAAAATGTCAAGACCCCTGAGAAGATGGCGCTGTCTTCACCGCGCCATCACTCGCTATCCTCCCTTCAACTTCTATTGTTCCCAAGTCGAGATTTCAACATTCAATTCTGCTTAATTGCTACTTGAATTGTTGTGGTCGTTCGTTGGAGATATTGAACGGCCGATCCTTTATAATATATTCTCAGGGGGTCTTGACAAAGATTAACTAAATTTAATAGGTTGCGCTTCTTTCGATGTGAATATCAAAGCCCCAGCCCTGAACCTCATTATCGTCCATTTCTTCACCGATGCGAACAAAGCGATAATACTCGGCGGCATCAACCTCCTTGCCCTCGACTTCAATGGTTTCGTTCGCGCACCAATCAACGAAGCCTTGGATGGCGGCGATTTCTTCAAAAGAATCATACCATTTGACATGACCCCAACGGAACAGGAACGCACCCTTGATGTTGCAGTAGTCTTTGATCATTTCGTCATGCTCGGACCAACACATCTTACGAGCCTCGGGTGACTTCGCCATTGTGACCATAAACTGTGGCATGACTTCGGGACCAATAGCTAAAATAACTTCTGAACGATAACCCATGTTTATGCCTCCGCAGGGCGATTAAGTGCCGCCGCAATAATTGTCATATTCTCAGCAACAGTGTCGGGTGCTTCCGCGATCTGCCCTACGAGCATGATCATAGTGATCATGATTTCAAGATTCTCTTGGTTCGTTTCCAGTGGTGTATTCACTGGACGTTCATTTATAAGTGGATATTCTGTCATCGTGTTGTACTCCTTGACTACTCTTGTATTATCTCACAGGCGACAGGAAATGTCAATAAGAATGTTGTAAAGGAAATGTCAAGAAGAATTAATAATCGGAAGTCTACGGCCGACGCGGATAGTTTCAGCACCCACCAAAATATCCCAGCTACGATCATAGCGCCAATCACCATCGGGGTTACCATCGGGTACGGCGCGCTTGTGTTCTTTAACGATGGTCGCAACAGTGGCGCGCCACTTAACCAAATCACCTACTTTCACTAACCACCTCCAATGATAGACAATTAACATCTTGAACAGTCCCACACTGCCATCGAACAGTAGCATACTGATACCCAATGTTAAGGATGATCCCCGTCATACCGCGCGGATCGCGTTTCGTCTTTATTAGATCACCTACTTGCATTGATCACCTTCAATAAAGAGCGTACACACCACCTGACACCTCCGTCTGTCCAAGCGACAAACAACTTGTCATGGCCTTTCCTGACCACTACGCCAAGCATACCAGATTCGGAGAACCTGTGCCGCACCAGATCACCGACTTGCATTGACAACCTCCATATCTGCCTCTCGGCAGAACAACAAACCCCCTGCACCAAGAACTTGCCAATACGCGCCAAGCCCATCGTCCGGAGCATGATCATGCTTCCGCACAATGATACCCACTTGTTGCTTTTTGTCCCACGAAATCCATTTGATCAAATCACCGACTTGCACTGATCAACTCCAAATATAGTGTGTGCATTGCAATCACGCGGCCGCGCAATAGAATGTTCCAATAATCGTGATGCGCTCTTGAAACAACAGTACACAACACGGGGTCTGCGCCAAACGTACAATACATCAAATCACCGACTTGCACTTAATACCTCCAAGTGTTGCCGTTGAAAGCAACACATAGCGCCATTGTGGGACAGGATGACGCCCCACAAACCGGATACCTTGAAGAACTCAACAACGATGCCCGTAGCACCATCGCTCACCGTCCGACATTTAACTAAATCACCAACTTTCATATATATAATATAACACAAGGGAGTGGGGTTTGCAAGGATAATTCTGTCAAGAGGTTGTCAAGAGATCCAACGATTTCTCGCCGCACCATTCTTTATTGCCGGGACCGAAAAGCGATAGACCCTGCGTACGCAGGCCTGCGTTGTCCACAAAATACGCACCATATCACAGTCGTCGCGTATAGAAAGTATAACGCCGATCTGCTCTGTAAGAAAATGTTTAACTAAGTCACCGACTTTCATTGATTACCTCCATGTCCTTAGCTTCAACCCACCCAGTATCGCTGCGGTGGGGCCAGAACACTTGAGCAAGTGGTTGCCCCTCGTAGGCACCCGCGCGCAGTTTGATAACGATACCCATGCGTGCGCGATGCCCGCCAATCGTGTATTTGCTTTTAACAATGCTACCGACTTTCACTTACTACCTCCAGCCAACTCTCAGGTTCCCAGTCCACCTTGCCTGAACCTCCAAGCCATTTTATACCTATCTGAATAGAACTACGGTGATAGTCCCTATCAATAACAATGCCGACTATTCCCGTATCATATTGAGAACCCTTCATTTTCACCAGATCACCTATTTTAATGCCCAGCACTAATCACCGTCGCGACTTGTCTAAGATGAACCAAGCGAAACAAATTTGGGTTTTTCGCTTCAAGGTGTGATGGACTCCAGTTGTGTATAAAAACTTTGGCAGTGAACGATGAATCATCAATAAAATCCTGTCCAATGTTTATAATCGTCCCAACTCGGCCGGTCCTATTAAATTTTATAACGTCGCCAGTTTGCATTGATTACCTCCGCCTCATCTGTTCCCGTTTTTCTAGCTTACCTTTGATCAGCACCTCCACATCGAGAGGGCCTTGTTCATCTTCGCTGAACACCCGTGTAATAATTCCAATACGATCAGGATAGGTCGGGCCGAGCCTAACAAGATCGCCAATTTTCATTTTGTTTCTAAGTCTAACTATTTTCACTGATTACCTCCAAGTAATACGTTGAATGATTGCAACAGGTTCCGTCACTCCAGAATACTAACACTCATTAGTTTTCTCCTGATTACTCATATAATATACCACGGCGGCGCGCAGAAGTCAACATATATCTTGTCAAGAGAATGTCAAGAGCGAAAGCGCGATAACTGCAATTGCGGAAATAATACCGATCCAGCTAACAATAAGAATCTTTCTCTCTGCCTCTGCAATTTCGTCCTTAAAATTATTTTGTTTCATACTCAACCTTCACTGTTTTAACATAAAAAACAACTTTATCGCCGGGTTTTACATGTTTCAACTGCCTCTTGTTGAGTTTGATCCACATGCCTGAATCCGGCGCATTTGTGACTTCAACCGCTACCATTCGATCAAAGTACATCTGATCGTTTAGTACCGTGCCAGTCATTCTTGCTCTGTTTGTAGAACAACCTCCGATAAGCACCAGCAGGCATAGTGTTATAAACTTGCTTATAGCTAACATTTTCTTTTCTCCTGAATATGGCGACATTTGCGCCGAAAACCGTAACCGGGGCAAGAGCAAGAATAAATGCCCTTAGAGAGTTTAACGGTATAAAAATTTCCTTTGCTGCCCTTTACACTCCAAGAGTTTTCACCGACAACAGGGACCACCTCACGCGGCTTATAGACCATATATGCAGACAGCTCACTGAACGCGGTGTCTTTCGGCACCTCCACCCACACCGAACCAGCAATTGCATATCGAACGCCCTTGTGATTTGTAAATAATGCCGGTGGAATTGAAACTTCAATAGGGTTCATGTAAGAAGCGCCCCAAGCGCAAAGCCAATGGCAACAAGAAAAATAAATTCTAAACGCATGTTAATCCTCCTTTATGCCACAGGGCAAGTAAAAAAGTGGATACTAAGGAACAAAAGCGCCCCCCAACAGACTGCATCAGCCGCAATAGCGATGTTACGAACGGTTTTAATAGACATTTTGTCCTCCATATATAAATAATATATCATCGTTTTGATCATAAGTCAAGCACTCTCTTGTAAAGAAGATGTCAAGTGAACAACATCATAGTTTTCTTCATCAACAAGACACTCAAAGCCTTCGCACCAGACTACCCACATTTCAGGTAAAGTGGCTCTTGCTGTAGGCTCAAACCGATGCAAAACAATCGCAGGGTTTGAATAATCATTATCAGAATAACCTCCGGGTTTGAAGGATATTAGATCACCTACTTTCACTTACCACCTCAAGTTCATCTTCATACATGATAGAGCCACCATCTTCTGATAGCCACACGGGGTTTCTCCACATAACTTTAATACTGGGTGGGTCTTGGGGCTGCCCCCACATAACAACGCCAGTTTCCATAACGATGCCGATGCCGTGTTCAGGCTCGTTCACATTTAATACCAAATCACCTACTTTCATTCGATCACCACTCTACCGGAATTATTATAGGTATCGCGCACTGATAGTCCTAAAGGCTTAACGGCTTGTGCCACCAATCTTTTCATATCATCGGATTTACCAGTGATGACAATAAACGGTGGGTTGTGTTCTAAGCATGCACTGTGTAAAATACGCTCAACATTTTCGTGTTTAACTCCGTGCAGATCAATTATTACGTGCATTAACCACCACTAAAGCATCCGTACCGATCCATGCAATCTCGCCATCCTTAAATAAAACTTCGGCTGATTTTGTTTTGTGTCCGGTTCTAGAAAGTTTAACGACGATCCCATAATCTAGTTGAGATTCAATATCATCACTATCCACATTCTCAAACTGTACTAAATCACCTACTTTCATTTATCAACTCCTTCCTTTGTTATAAATGTTGGTGTACCCTCACCGGCCCAAAAGCCGGATGTATTATAATCAAACCATTCGTTAGCTTCCTGTTCTGAGCATTTTAGCCAACCTTGGATCGCTTGAATACACAAATTTATATCGTACGCCGCAACATTCATTGAATCAACACGGGGCCAATGATCAACAGGAGAAGCAATAACTCCCACAAGCGCATGATCAAAATGCTCGCGCGGTTCTAAAAGAAGGGCCTCCGGATGCAACTCAGTAATTGGTTGTATTATATTATTCATCAAGTACCTCTAAACTTTTGGCCTGGTCCATAGTATAATGCCAATGGCCATTAACCTTATCCCAAACAACTACAACGTACCCTTCGGTGATTTTTTCAATGGTGCCGAGTGCATTATCTACTGTCATAACTTTATCTTTTCTTACGCGATTGCCGACTATCATTGTACATGCTCCAAAAACATTTCGTGAACCTTTAGTTTAACGCCATTAACCATAAAAACCTCCCAAACTCCAGTAGGAACCGGACCTCTGTTAGTATAATGTACGACCTCGTGGATTTCTTCGCCCACAATATGACCAAGCCTTGATGCTGGTATACTATCTTGATGTGTTCTTTCATTAATGCGAACAAAATCGCCAGTCTTAAAAGTCTTCCTCATCATCTTCCTCATCTATCCAGCTTTTTTCATAATACCCATCGCTATCATAACCGGCTTCGTGATAATATGTACTCAAATTATTATAGCCGCCGGTCGGATAGTATCCATACGGTTGGTCGTCCATATCATAATACCCCATTGACGAACCACTAAGAGCGCCCCCAAAACTGATCATAATTCGGCTCAAGACGCTTCGCATATATTCTATTTCAGCATCTTCTTCCGCAGCTTTAGCTTCAAGTTCAGCTTTTACTTTAGCTTCTTCTTCTTCCTCACGCTGCTTTCGGAAAGCATCTAAATCAACAATCTCGCCCATTAGAAAGGGATCTCCTGAGAAGAAAGCGGTGATGTCTCCCATACAAGTGGGTGCATAACCATATCGGCGGTGCGTTTAGCAAGCGAGACATGCTGGGAAGTGGTCATGGAGCGGAACCCGCCGGTTGCCGCCATGAAATCAGCGAGAACACAGACGCCGGCATCCGTGCGCGCACCAATCTTCAAACGATAGGAGAACAATTCCCCGTCAAGTGTTATCAGTGTGTTCTTATGGTTGCGCGCATTTTTTCCTTCCTTCCATGCACGGATAACGTTAAGATTCTTTGTTATTTCTACTTTCGACATGTAAGCCTCCTTTGCTTTACTCTATAAATATACCCCATAATCAGAAAAAAGTCAATGTATTTCTTGTCAGGGAAATGTCAACGCAGCGTTGATGCTTTCTCAACAAAAATATCATCGGCAAAAGTCTTTGTAAACCGCAGACTTGCAGGATCAATGCCTTCGTGTTGTGCTTCGGATGCCGACCGCGCAAACTTCCGCAACATTTTAATATACTCGATCTTACCAAAGGTAACCTGCGCGCCGAAATGTGATGCGTCCGGTACATACTTGGTATAAAAATGCTTTATGATCTTAAAAGTATCTTTAATACCATCAAGATCCTCTGTATCAATCACTAATGTTAATTTCACTTATCACCTCTATAGAATCTTTACGCGGTGCAATGATATGTACTTTACCGCGCTCAATACACCACATTTTCCAGACACAATTTTCTCCCATGTCCGGTGTTTCAAAAATAACGCCATGAAAAGGCTTTGTCCATTCCACATCATTCAAGTCATTTCTTTCACGGTAGCGAACCCTGACCAAATCACCTACTTTCATTAAGGACCGCCAACCATTTGGCGGGTTCCCACGATACCTCGCCGGGTGTGTCTGTAAGCCACAGCACGCGCACACGTTTATGACTTGTTCCTCGACGGATGCAGTCGGGGTTGGTTCGCGTAATAACACCTATCGCGTTACCCGGCGCGCCGGGCATGTGTATTAAATCACCTACTTTCATTTTTCTTCTGCCTCTCAAGGTTTTTAATTTGGTTACGAATGTGCTTAATAGTCCGTTTGTATGCGGCTATGCTTTCATCAATTAGTTTAGTTTCTTCTTTATTCAGACTCATCGATCATCCTCAAGTCTACTTGTGGTATGCCGCGCAATTTTCCATCAAAAAGAATTCGCGCAAACGGTTCGTAAGGAACTGCTCCCCAATTTACTTTTTTACCCCTTTCGTCGGTGCGCCAACATTTACTTTCGTAAACCTCTGTCACCAAACAAGCGGTATCGTGCCACATTACTAAATCACCTGCTTTCATTTAACAAACCTCAAATCGTTACGCAAAAAATAATCATTCCATGCTGTGTGGGCGCTATTGTGACGGTTCGGTGGACCTTCACCACACCACCTAACAACATATTTCATTTTCTCATTCTTGGAACCGTACGGTTGCCAGTATGGATTTTCCTTAACCTCGACTATAACTCCAACAGTTATTTTATCACCCTTGTCGGCGTGACGCTTATATTTCCACATCGGACCCATCCTCAAACCATACGCTGACAGCGTTACCAAATCACCAGCCTTCATTCTGCCCCCTTGTGCTTAACCTTGCGGCTATACTTTGACTTATCTTTGTGTTTTCCTGCGCCTGAACGTAGGAACGCTCGGACTGCTAACCAGTTGCGAGTTTTAACTTTCTTGGACATATCGCCTCCTTACCTATATAATATATCCTATCGTGCGGATAAAGTCAATGATTTAAATGTAAAGGAAATGTAAAGGAAAATTTTAGGCGGAAAAAAAATCGCGAGCGAGAGAATTCAAAGTGGGACAAGCCCTGATGGAACATATCTTCTTATCTCATCTATTCTCGCCCACTTAACTCCTACCTTGGGATCGCCGTGGTAATAATCAACCGAAACCACGATCCCCACTCTCTTGTCCCAATACTCTTGGTTGTGGAGGTCGCGACGGAGGACTAAATCCCCAACCTTAAACTTGCATATTGACATTTTTCGGCGCCTTCAAGAACGCAACACCGGGTGGAACCTCGCCGGAAACAATACCGCCGTGCTTCGCTATCACGTTAGTAATTACCATAGATGGAACCCAAGCATATACAGTTTCAGTTGGGGAATTTGGTTCTTCCGCATATTCAATTAGTAGAGGCTCCGAACAAGAAGGAAACCCACACTCCACCTCCGTATACCGATCAGCATTGTTGATGCGGGGGGTGCAATATGCGTTCTCATTGGCTTGAACGGATATTTCAAACCCATCGGAACAAATAATTATTTTATTAAGTTTGTGTGTCATTTTGGTTGTTGACCTCACTGTCCTTTTAATTAATAGTGGTACATCCGGTAGGATTTGAACCTACGACTCTCGGCTTAGAAGGCCGATACTCTATCCACTGAGTTACGGATGCAAATATTTTACTAGTCTTCTATAATAGTAAAAACATCGTGATTTTGGGCGCGGCTTCTTTGTGGATGATTATCCTCTACAAAGTTTTGGTAAAAATATACAGGATGATCGCCAGAAACAAGGGCGATCAATCGGTCGCCAACAGAAGCCCCCATTTTAGTGGCGTTAAGCCATGCATGCGTGCGGTCCAGTTCTCCGGTATATCGGGTTCGCGTCAGCTTTCCCTGTTCATTTTGAAAAATAGCAGTATAAATCATTTCATTAGTCTCCATCATAAGGTTCATTTGCTCCGAGTTCACATACGATAACAGGTGTTGAATCTTCTGTCAACTTCAAAATATAAAAGGTGTCGCCTTCTTGGATCTCACAAGGAAAAGCATGAAGCGGCAGGACGGCCATGCTTGCCTCGACCGTAGGAGGGTTTAAGTTAATTTCAACGGACGCAAAGAATTGATCTGTCGAATCAACAATTCCAGTTAAAACAAAAGTTGTCAAGTATAGTTTCATAGTAGTTATTGTGTGTAATCTAGGTTAAAGTGGTAGGGGAACCGGGATTTGAACCCGGAACCATCTGTTTATGAGACAGATGCTCTGACCAATTGAGCTATTCCCCTATGGTTCTATTTTATCTCAGTCGGGCATGCTTGTCAAGCACTTTCTTTCTTAAAGTTTTATGAATTCCTGCATTAATTTCCAAAGCATGTGGCATTAATTTGTGGCGAATATAATTTCTACGGTACTTGGTGTTGTCGTTGCTTGGATCTTTAACGTAGGGTACTGATTTTCGATCAGCCCAATCCTCAAACTCACTCTTGCGAGTGGCCAAAAAAGGTCGAATATATTGATCCCGCTGGCTTGGAATTAAAAAGGGATTACCATTCAGACTTGTGAAGATCCAGTTTTCCACAACATCATCAAGATGATGCGCGGTGATAATCGGCAAATCCGTAGCCCATTCAAAAAAACTATAACGTTGTTTCCTCCACCACGCTTCGGAAGATACACCACGTGGCATTTGTTTTGTATTTGTTCCCACCAAACAATCAATGCTGTTTGCATCACAATAGTCGCGCACTAATGCCTCTGCCTTTGGAGCATACGGAGTACCATGATTATAGTGTAACACAAGAACATTACGACTTCGGCGTACGAAATCTAAAACTGCCATACTATCTACACCACCACTGACAGCGATTGCAACACGGTATGGAATTTGTCCTAAGATATGAATCATTCTTTGTTTGTTTCCTTAAATAAATGGCTCCGACAGCAGGACTTGAACCTGCGACCCGATGATTAACAGTCATCTGCTCTACCAACTGAGCTATGTCGGAATAATGGTGGGTCAACCGGGACTTGAACCCGGAACCTGCGGCTTAAAAGGCCGATGCTCTGCCAATTGAGCTATTGACCCTATGCGATACAGATTACCTCTGAATCAGTTTCGATCCAAACTTTAGCGCCGCATGGAAGTGGCTTGTCTGGTGAATATATGACCTTTGACGGTCCTTTTATCTCAGCGGTTGTACAATAATCATTGCTCTTGTAGGTTTTCACAGTGATTACTGGCTCTCTTTCGCCGCTCTTGGCGTTTGAGCGTATTTTATGTTGATTAACATGGATACGTCTAATCATCTGTAACCTCCAACGGTGCAGTTTGCGGCGGTTTGCACAATCCTTCCTCAATCAAAGACATGGCGCGGCGGCCAAACCAACCTTGCAGGGTCCAAGCAAGGCCCGTGTCGATCAGATGCTGCCATGCTTGATAATATTCTTCTGGGCGCTCGTGTTCTACGAACCCCTCTGCAATACCTATTGCTTCAAAATCAGACATCCATCTCTCCATTGTGTAAAGTTTCTTCGTGTACTGTGAGCATCTCGCCGGTTTGGAGAAGGTGAATCACCCATCCTTGTTCTGGCTTATGCCCTCCTTGTTTCTCATATTCTTCGGGAGTGAGCGCAGCAGCTTCTACTAAACACTCCATCATTAATATGGCTGGACCCTGATCCAGCCACATTTTTATTTGACCTGCTTTCATATATTATTTCTCCATAAATTTCTAATATTTACCAACCTTCCGTATCTATTATACACAAACATTTCTTCTTTGTCAGTCTGTGTACATTGAACTTTAGGATATTCTTCCATTATAGATGGTAGGACAGGCGGGACTCGAACCCGCACGCTCATTAGAGCAGGAGATTTTAAGTCTCCTGTGTCTACCGATTCCACCACTGTCCCTCTCATTTACTCTCTTAATATATCATCGATTCACTCTGATGTCAACAACTAATCCAACCTTTTCTGTAAAAAAGATGTCAAGAGAGCTTTGTTAGTTCTTCTTCAACAAAGAAGCGGTACATACGGTCAGTACAAAAAACAACATAGACCACCTCTCCGGGCCAATCTTCATATTGGGCCACATCTACATCGACCACGATTCCGTAATACGGTGGCTCATCATCGAAGTCCTCCGCATAGTGTGGATAATAAAATTGGTAGAAAGTATATCTGCACCGCACAAAATCGCCAATTGCATAACGCGACTCTGGTACTTTATCATCCACATAGTAACTATCTCATCAAATCTTTCTGAGCCAATCAATCGGACACCATTGTTCTTCTTCGGTAATTTTGTTAGTCTCGTACAGTGAGGGTGCGTCGAACCAACGCACACGCACAAACTCTTTTTTTGGTTTCTTGGCCCAGCCTGCATTGTAAACTACGCACGTGTGAACCATATCGGGATGTTCTGCTGTTTCTTCAACGTTCTTTCGACACTCCCTACGTTTATTATAATTATTTCCAGCTTCTTCAAGCATAAGCATAAACTCTTCAAACGAAATCCCTGAACCTGATTTTTCGATAATGTCATGCGTATGTTCTAACACAATTCCCATTCCCTTATTCTTACGACGATACATACAAACTAGATCGCCAACTTTAACTTTAGCCATAGCCTCTCCTATGTTCTTAATATAGCATACTCAGTCTAAAATGCAAGCAATTAGCTGTCAAGTATTTGTCAATAGTCATCTCGCTTGGGTGCTTCTAAAATTGCATCAATATAACCTACGGGAACCTTTTTAATGAGATATCGCCACCCCAACCACTTGCTGTCCCACAGAGCATCGGATAAAAACGGGTCTAATTGTTTTGAGGGTTCTTCAACCTCTATCACCAATACAATATGATTCCCGCCGTCGTCTGATTCAAACCGTACGGTGAATCTGCCATCAAATACAGCCGCTGCATGTCTCATTAACTCCTTTCGGGCCTCATCCTTATTAGATTTTTCTCCCAGTACAAATTTAGCCATTGTGTGCGCCTCCCTTGCTCAACACTTCTATATCTTCTATTCTGCCATCTAAAATAACCATGCGTGGAGAGGCTTCGTGGCCATAGGTATGAACCACAATAGATTCCGGCTGCATGTGAGAAACCTGCATTATAATGCCATATTTATATATGGGATCAGAGCCGACCAACTGTTCGGGGTAAGCTGCAAACGTAGCATGGCCGATTACCCAGCGGACCAAATCGCCTTTTGAAAAAATATCCACATAATAACTATGTCGTTAAAGTGCTGACAGGCCGGCTATATGTTCTTTGAGTTGTTCATGGCCCCCAATAACTACACTTTCTTCTTCAAGCTGCTGAATTATTATAGGAAAGGTGGGCCAATTATATTTATCTTTAAGCTGTTCTCGATACGTTTTAGAAAAATCAGTCTCAACAAAAACATATTCTTTATCTGGATATAGATCCATTAAATCTGCACATGCGCGCAGGCACGCAGGGCAATCAGTTATTCCATATACAATATAAATCATTCTTTAAGCCTTGTTTTTAAAACGGTAATAATCGATCTATTAGTGCGGTATTTAACTTCAACGTCGCACCTACCCTTTAGTGTGTTACGCAAATTTGCAAGCGTAGCATCGATACGCTGATTTTCATAAAACATATGTATTTTTGAATCTCCGCGATTAGCTAGTTTAAGAGCATCGCGGTGAACTGCTTGAATTGAGGAATAAACTCCGTTAAAAGCTGAACCCGATGCGGTGTCAAACAAACAATAAATATAAATCTTAGTCATTCTGTCGCCTCTTCGCCTGTATACATTTGTGCCGCAAGGGTCATGGTGATTCGTGAGGCTTCCATTAGCATCTTTTTTTGTTTAATTATATCTTCACTCATGTCTTCCTCAATCGCGTTTTCATACTCTTCTTTCGTTTGTTCATACTTTTCAACCGACTGAGTTAAAAAGTAGGCGGCCAGAATATTGGTCGAAAAGACTTGTGCGTGGCGCTCGGCTTCAGCGAATGGGCCAACAAGCAGTGGTTTACGACTTGTCATCGCCATCATCCAAACTTACTAATAAGTCGGTTAGAAATTCAGTCTGAATCTTGCAGTCAAGAATTTCTTTTCTCAACCTCTCGGTTCGTTGCTTTACAATCTGAAGCTGGACTAAACAAAAATGTTTAATCTTTTCGGAATTGTTGGAGGGTTGGCTCATTTTTTGCCGCACCCTCCGCATTTTCTGCGCGCTCGTTGTTCCTTTCTCTCTTTTCTATCTACCTTTATCTTTTGAAAATTGGATATTGTGTCAGTGATCATTTTTCCAGATGCCAAGGCGCGGATCGTACCTCCTTCTCTATTGAACGCCCCGCAAAGTACAATTTGATTTGTGGGGGTATGTAATATATATTCACCTGGGAAAACTTTAACTTCTTCTGTTATCTTGCTGAATTTCATTGAAGCTCCATTGTCATCACAGCATCGTAGGCCCGGTACTTCATATCATTTAGTCTGTCTAATACCTCATCCCGGCGTAAGATTTTAAAGGCAATATTCTCGGCCGAGAATTCTTGCTCTGCTGATTGCAGGCCGGCCCTTCTCATTGAACGAATCTTCTTTTTGAGGCGATCGATTGCTGTGAGTGCCGGGCGCGGTTTCTTTTCGATATACTTGTCGATCATGTTTACCTGTGTCACTATGTCATCACTCTTGGCGCGAGCCAAATTAAAATCAAAGCGGACATCTTCGGGATCTGGCTTCTTTAGCCACTTGTTTTTCATAACAGAATACAATCCAGATGACCGATGATCATCGTCAATATCTTCAACATAGATCTCCACCTCATAACCATAAATGCGGATATCGTGTAGTTCGTTCCAGCGCATGCGTGATGCGTCAAAAAATGCTTTAACCAGTTCGGTATTGAGATCTATTTTTGAGAAGTCCACAACCAAATGTAAGTCAACATCTGAATATTTTGACCAGTTAAAGTTCGCTAGGCTGCCTGTAAGTTTAATATCTAACAAGTCTGTGTCTATTTCCAGACTTTTAAGGAAGTCGTCAGCAATTTTTCGTAATCTCCTAAGCACTTTCGGGCTAAGAGTTTCCTCTTTCCACAAGCGAGGCTCAAGTGATGAATTCTTTTCAAAAGACTCAGGCTCTACTTCTTCAAACCTAAGTCGGTCAGTGCCAGCGCGCTTTGTCTTGTTATCAAATGGGGCGCCACTCGACAGATTCTTGTGTCCTGCGGGTGATGAATATATATCATTCTTTCGGCGCTGTGCTTTATATTGTCGTTGCGCTTGAGTTGCGTTGACTTGGCTTGGCTCTGGCTGCGGCCGCTGGTCGCGGGCATCCTCTTCTTCAAGTGACGGGCCGGGATTGCCCACAGCACCGCCGCCGGGGGCGCCCGGTGGTGCGGAGATCTTTTTCTCATCGTCTTTGTCTTCAAGCGGGTCTTCAACCTTCTTCATGCCGGTGGGATTGCCACCTTCATTGCCACCCTGCTGAGTTAAAACTTTAATTGATTTCTTTATGCCAGCCGCAGACTTGCGGGCAACATCTTCTGTTCTTACTTCGTTTATGTATCTAAACCATTTGTCCATGTTATAAATAGTTTCCTTTATATTAAAAGGGTTTAACCTTGTTGTATTCAACAGATATCAAATGCTGGTTAGATGACATAGTGTGGGCAATTGTCCAACTAGCGCCTAGATCCGTAGAAACATTGATATATCCATTTCTTCCGACAACGACAATGTTTGTCCCATCAGACGCGATTGAATAGGGATTGTTGTCTGTCTGTGCGCTGCCGGGTTTCGTGAGAGTTGTTACACTCGACCAAGAAGCAGCATTGTCTGTGCTTTTATACATATTGCGTCTGGCGGCGCCAAGCATCCATGTGCTGCCCGTGACATATGTGGCACAGTCCGCGGATCGATTCCACACGGGAGGGTTTGTTTGGGTCCATGTATCCGTAGTGTTGCTCTGAGCCATCGAAGTGCATGTGTTAATTGATTCTCCTTCCTCTGTCGCCAACCAAACACCATTTGCATATTCCATTCCGATGTGTTTATCAGAACCCAAGTCAGCAGATTTATACCAGTTCACGCCATCATCGTAAGATTTTAATATGACGCCCAGTGTTCCCATTCCTGCCATCCATAGGCCATTTCCATCAGTCGCTATTGAATCACACGCTTTCGGCTTGTTCCCTGTACTGGTGATGTTGGCATCGGTCCAGCTTGCCCCATAATCGGATGAGTAGCGCATTGCGTGGTTCTCATGCTCTCGCCCCAAGATGAGGGTTTCATTTGCTCCATATTCTATTGCTGTACCGCCGCCGCTGCCTTCGGGATTTACAACAGTCCAAGAAGCTGCGTCGGTAGGATCGGTACTATACATCACTCCGTTGTTGTCAACCGTAGAGCAGCCGTACCATGTATCTGTGCCGCTCCCATTCTTTCCAAAGGTTAAGTCTTTGAAGGCGCTGATTCCAGTCACGGTAATCTCCGTCCATGTCGATGCATCCTGATCGGTAGAGTAGGCGAGCTTCGTACCACCAACTGCTACCCACAGGGGACTGTGGCTGGCAGGAGCATCTGACGCCGTTTCCCCACTCACTTTGGCGATCTGCGACGTGGTTTTTCCACTCACCCCCGCGATGCTTGAGTAGGCGATGCCATTTATTTTGCTGACACCCACTTAGCTTAACTCCAGTGTCGTTGACTCCGGACAAAAATATATAACATTGGCTGTGTTCGTGCAATAACCAATGCACCTCACGATGTCGCCCGTGCCGGATGGTAATGTAGTGTCCATCGATGCAGCCGTCGTTGAAAGATACACCGGCAAGCCCGATATAAAGTTAGACAGGTAGGTGGTTGCGTCGAAAAATCCGCGCAACAAAACTCCATCAGACGAAGAAGAACCAAGCGCAATACCCAACAAGCCATCACTCGTAGCAATTGCATCTGCGTCTGTCTCTGTCCACGCGCCACTGCTATTGAGATAGTAGATTTTACCGGCGGTCAGGTTCCCGGTACCGAATGTCACCACTTCACCGCCGCCCGTATCGTTTGCAAGGGATGTTGGATCATGGTGAACGTCGAGAGCGGTCTTTGGGGAGTTGGTGTCTATTCCCACTTTATCAGCAGACCCGTCCACAAAAAACATATGGGTGCTAGTCTCAGACTCTACTCGAAAATCTACCAAAGAGTCGTCGCCATTAATGCCGTGCTGTTCATTAACCACAACCTCTGGAACAGCACCATTTAACCGTAAGCCTTCTCTGACTGTATTCTGGTCGTTTACCTTGAAGACTATGTGCTTGTTTATAGTTTTATTTTCAATTAGGATATTATCGGATGAGTTAACGCCAATCGTCGCCATATCGGTGCCGGCTTCTTGAAAGAGAATAGTGGCCTCAGTAGCATTTAGCGTTAAGATTTCTGTGGGGCTGGCTGTGCCGATTCCCACTTGGCCTGCGGACGCATCACACCTCAGCAGTGGAGAGGTGTTGGCGTCGTTAGTGTTAACAACAAAGTCAACATTGTTATTCCCATTATTGACAGTGACTTGGTGAGGGGCAGAATCCTTTTTGTGCATGCCAAACAAATTAAGTCCGCCGGCCTCAAACCTTATTCTATCGTCCGTAAAGTTAATGTATGTGTTAGCATCACCATTGTGATAAATCTTCTGATCGATTCCAATGTCTCCTGCCACATCAAGTGTGTAGTCAGGCGTTGTTGTGCCGATGCCGACTCTATTGTGCTGGGCGTACAAAACTGAAGATCCACTAGGGCGCAACGTGATGGTGTCTTGATCGAAATCAATGTATGTCATCTCTCCAGTGCGATCATCTTCAAAATAAATATCGCCCTGACGAACGCTACCTGTGCTAAATTTGTAACTCATAGCTGTTATCCTCCATCATACATAGTTTGTTCACCATCTTCAAACGTGATAATAGTTTTGTTTGTTGGGTGGGGTTTTATGTGTATCTTTACAAAGTCATCAAAAGCATCAAAGAATGCAATAGAGCCACGAGGGGCAGGTGTGAGCCAGTGTATTACTGTGTGACCTGTGGCAAAGGTAGCACCCTCTATCACGACCCCCTCACCCGAAACTCCGGACTCATCGTGCTGGCGACAAACTGTGAAAGTTCTAATTCCTTCTGGCGCTCGATTGGTGGGCTTCTTTGGTTTTAGATCTTCAGGCTCAGTTGAAAGGTCTTTTATGTCTTCGGGGGTATTGTCCTCACTCATCTTACGCTTCTCCTTCGGGTTCTTGTTCTAATAATGATTCCATACATATATCTTTTATTGCGTTCAGTGCTGCTCTATCAGCCTCTACTTCATCTATACATATTTCTTCTTCTTCGGCCTCACCCATAGAATCTTTAATATTTGTAATTGTATCTTTAAAATTCTTGATTGTCAAGTCTAATTCTTTAATTTTTTCAATGATGTTCCCATAACACACCGTGTTCTTCTTGTTTGACATGATGTTTCCATCTCCTTTATTATTCTTCTTCTAATAAGTCCCAGTCTATTTTGTGCAAAGGAACCACAATAACTATATCCTCCAGCACCGTAATCCCAAACTCGGTGTAACCTAAGTTTATTGCCATTATAAATCCGATCAGCTTGTGGTTTTCATTAAACACACCCGAACCTGATGATCCGGGCCAAGCAAACGAGTGGATGTATATATTATCACTTTCTGTATATCCTACTATGCTCCCTTCGATTGTAAGTGGTCCCATGCCGCTGGGGTAGCCTGTGTAAACTGTGTCAGTACCAATTGATAGGTTCTCCACCCACTTATTGTCTCTTGGTATACGATGTGTTGCTTCAACAGCGACTCTATCCGGGATCACATCTACTTCTAATATGGCATAATCTACCTCTTCATCATAAGCTGATAGTTCTGTACAATTATATATATTTTCACCTACTACAATTCTGATATAGTCACAATCTTGGGTGCTGATTCCATGACTAACTGTTAAAACATAATATTTACCATTTCTAACAATATAGGTTCCCGAAGAAGATGAAACATAGCCTCCCTTTGGTGACATCGACATTACACTTACTGAACTGAGCCTAGAGGCCCTTACCGATAATGAAAATGGAGGTTCTAAAGTATCGGATATATTTTGATCCGATCTAATATCTACTGAGCGATCTGCTTTTGAATCTATATAAGACGAAACAATCGCCAAAGCACAGATGGCTAAACAAACCAACGCTGTGCTTATTCTTTTTATAACCTTTTTGTAGCGCCCCAGCACGGGGCTATACCTGCTTTTGGAAGCTAAGAAAGACTGGCAATTCTTTTAAGCCTGACTTCTTTGCAAACCAAACAAGGTCTTCGCCGCCGGTTATTTTAATGCGGCCATTCTGCCCAATCGCTAGATACACAGGATTATCGGCGCCTGTGCGAATAAATTGTTTATATCTGCCGTCGAAGTCTCTCTTATCTCCTCGATAATAATTTGAAGTATAAGGTAGAAGCTCTGAAACAGGCATCATCGTGTGGTATCTCATATCTCTGGAGTCAGTCGGAGCATCGTATGCCATGACTCCGCCGTCGGCCCAGTCGTCTACCATTCTTTGAAGGGCTGGTCGAGGCGTTGGGCGCTGCTTAGTGAGGTTGGATCTCGTTTGGGCACCTAATGCGCCGGCCACACCACCAAAGTTGCTAACCATTCCACCATACTCTTCAAGAACTCTAGATTCGCGAACGGTGCGAATTGTCCCTTGTCGATTTGTTCTGTGCATAGAAGATACCGTTAAGAGTTTAATGCCTTTAATTCTTCTCATTGCCGGCAAAAGTATCTCGTCTCGGTATTCGACACGAGATTTGGCCCCTATCAATTCGAATTTAATATCATATAAAACATATTCAGCCGTGGGTGTTACATTCCTCTTTTTAGCTGCTACGGGCCGGACTGTGGTAACGCCGGGTATGCCGCGAATCTCTGTGGCAGTTTCAGATTCACTACCGCCTATGTCTCTGCTGACTGTACAACCAATCTGCACGTTATAAATGCGCAGATCATAAGTTGGGTCTGCTTCGTTGAGCAGGTTTTCTATTCTCGCAATCTGATGCTCAACGTTCTCTTGTGCAGGTCTTGGCTCACCAACTGTACCTTGTAGTTCGGTAGCGGATCTTGCCTGTGCTTCTGTGGCAGCGCCAAGTTTCCGTACCTGTTGGAACACATAGTCATCAAAGTTGCGGGGTTTGCCAATATTGGCCTCATCGTCTAACTCAATGTCAGCTTCAGGTCCATAGTATCGGAAGCGGCGCTCGACTAGTGGTTGGAGATAGTGCTTCCACATGACAAACCTTTGAACTTCACTCATCTTGTCATAAACGGCATCAAACCATGAGACTATCAGCATTATCCTCTCGGCGTCAGTATTACCCGTGTCTGCGTTGGCAGAATGAATCGACTTAATAATTTCACGAGCCTTAACAAACTCTTGGTTGCTTAAAACCTTGCTTCTTGTTCTCTCTGCCTGTTCAACCAGTGGTTCAAGCGAGTACTCGATGGTCTCGTTGGCAGCTGTCATGATCAGTTCAGGATTCTTATCTAGGAAATCTACAATATCTCTAACTACTTCGATCTCTCCTTCTGGAGATTGGGAACTAACACCGATGGTATACTTCCATGCAATGCCCATGTCAGGGTATCTTTGTCGATACTGTTGACTACGACTTATTTGTGGTAGGATAATGAAGCGCGAGTCTTTAGCCAGCACCAATCGTGGTGAGGGCGCTCTGTAATTCGACCCTAGGGCCAGTGAAAGCTGCCGGCCGCCGACGGTTTCGGATTGCTTCCTATACGCTGTTTGAATATGGCCGGCCATTCGAGTGTTCATCTGCTCGGTTTCAATTCTCCTGTGGTTGCCACCGCCGAACATCTTTTTATAAAGAGTCTCGACTGGAGGACGGTTCAAGGGGTGTCCCTCAAAGTCATTCAAATATTGTTTAAGTAAATTTGGAATTTTAACGTCACTCATAATAAGATTAGCATCTGCCGCTTCTTCGGTTGGTGTGAACCAAAATTCAACGCCAGTATCATCTTGGTATACCTTAAAGTTTTTGAATTTCATCTCAGCTAAATCAGCTTCAGCGCGGTCGTATGCGCTCTTGGCAATGTATTGTTCCATGACAAGCGCACGGCGAATCTTCTCAGCTAGCTGATTAAAATTGGCGTCGATTTCTAACATCTCATCCGCCCAGCTATCGTAGGCCGCGGCATCGCCGGGGTCGTCGAGATCTGATGCTTCTGTCGTGTTGGTCCTTATTGTTATCTCAAGGTGTGCGGTTTCTGGTGGTTCGGGTTCACCCAATTCCCAATTGGGGTCAAAGGCTTTCATCATGGTAACCGTCCACTCAACTTCCGCATCTTCACCGGGCAATTCGTAACCTATGTCATCGAGACCGATCTCGCCTTCAAAGTCGCTTGCTTCGCTTCCCCACGTATTGATAGGAATATCCTCAAGTTCTAGCGGTTCTGTTGAGTCGGGTCCGGTCGTTGGTCTATACATGCCGTCTCTTGTCTCAAAGCCCGGCCATCCAAGGTTGATTTGAAAATTTATGTCGGCGCTCATATATAAATAAATGCTGCGGGGATCTCCGCCGAAGTCCTCGCCGCTTTCAACCGTGCAACCAATTGAAGAATTCTCATTTTCGTGACGTTGATCGTAGAACCTCTCGTCAATACCCTCAACATTTTCTTGAACAGCTTCCATAATCTCTTCGATATTGCCGCTAAAGCTGGCGCTGGTCTTGCTTGCGAGGTATTCATTCATCATCTCAAAGCCATCGTAGTCGTTAGAGTGCTCACCAGTTTCTTCTACAGATTCGATATCATAACTGTTGATGAACCACGCAATATGGTCCCACACTTCTTCAGGTGGAGCGTCGTTTTGTCGGCCTTTAATTTGGTAAAGTATATTGTCTCCCCATGTCATTGTGACATAAGACGAGGACTCGCGGCGATTCTTGCTCTTCTTTTTGCGGAGAGATACTAATAGACCACGATTATCAGTACCACAGTGCCCCATACGCTCGCCTTCAACTGCACAGTTAGAAGTTTGAAGGTTGTACCAGTATGACCCATCATCGAACGTGTGCATAACATCATCTGGATCTTCTTTATTTTCGAAGTAAGTTTGGGCAATAGTGAGAAGTTCCTCGGCATCAACCTTACCAGTGGAGCGCTGTACAGCGTCTTTGGTCAACTCATAGTTGGTTGGGTCATCATTTAAGAACGCGGCAATTGAATCGTAGCTGTTCCACCAATGGCGGTATCTAGATTGCAGCATATTATTTAAGTCTTCTTTTGTTGTCTCGACCTTTTCAGATGGGACGCCTGTTTTGCTTAAAGCTTTGACCGCCTTCATTATCATCTTGCGCCACGTACCAAAAGGTTTAGCTACGCCGTTCTTGACGTTCTGGATAACAAACTTAACACGCTTGCCTTGTTCTATTCTTTCGTCGTCATATGCTTGGCGTGGCTTGGTTCTTATAGCACTCGGATCGTATGGTTCTACAGTACGCGCGTCTACATCGCCGGGTCTGCCTTCGTCATCCTTTGGGCCGTCACCAATAACATAGTCATTGTAATCATTAATCAGGGTGTTAACAAGAGTAAACTGTAGTTCGGTAAGAGTTCTACCGTACTCGCGATCGTTCTTCCACAGGTTACCCATAAGCACCTTAGATTTCTCAGGTGCATCCGGCATTGCTTCTTCAATCCAATCGATGACGTATTCTGGAAGGCCTATATCTCGTAAGCCTTCGATGAGCATGCGGTCGTCTTTTAAATAACGAAACCACATATCTGTAGATTTTTGCATATTTTTACCTCGACAATGTAAATAGTAGGTTTTATAACTAACCGCTGGCAAAAAGGTCCGTATCCAATAAGCGCGCCGTATCTTTCCAACTTTCTATCTCTATTGTTCGTCCATTTTTATGTTCGTTTAAGACTCTTGCCAGTGTGTGATCGTTGCCTGGGTACGTAATTCTATCACCCACAAAAATAATTTCGCTTGTTTCTATCATATCTTTAAAGTATCTTGAGACTATTTGTGATTTATCATCACCTATTTGAAATATATCGATACTAACTGCTCCGCCCACAACAAAATCCAACTTCTTGTACTTATTTTTAAGTTTTTCAACGATCTCGACGCGTTCATTATTTAATTTATCGTATGACGCATACTCTTTTCGTTGAGTCATTGTGGCATTCCTGCCGACGATCGAAAAGTTTACCATACCCACTCGTTCCTCATAGTGTTGGCCGGTCTTAGTGTGATAAGGAGAGTCCATAACACACCGCTCAAGCGCGCTAAAAAATAACTTAGGCTTGTCTACCTCAAACTTATTTTCGTACACTAGAGTCCACTCACTGTAGTCCTCTGTGCATCTTCTAAGATAAAAGGCGTTGCCCATACAAGGAAACACACCGTGCATCGAATCAAGTATTGGGCGCCCCAATTGATCTATGATTCGCGTAAAGGAACCACCAGAAACAATATAGACTTGTTTGTCCTTTGTCCACTTCAGAAATTTATTAGCAAACTTTGGATCAATCTTGGTTTTGGCTGGCGTCAAAGTGCCGTCCACATCAAATAAAAATATCTTATTCATTACCCTTTCCAAAAAAGTTGAACACCGACAATCATAAACGAAAGCAGGACACATATCATAGTCTTGCTTGTGAACATGCTCTCATGTAAAAAATACCAAGTCAGCAGCGGGAAAGTCAGGTACGACATACTAAAAATTAAAAAGCGTGGCCCCCACACCTGTCCCATTTCTTCATAAGCAGCCTTCACTCCATAAATGAAACAAAGACCCGCAGGGAGACCAAAGAGTGCGACAGCTAAAATCTGTTTACCTCTCCACCATTCCCATGCAAACTGCGAGTTTATTTGAAACCATGCTAATGTTTGTCCTATTGCGAACAGCGTGCAGGCATATAACATCTTAGAAGTTAGCAACTACCACCTCTTTTGCCATATTTTCATTCGTAGTAACCATTCCATATTGGTTCACAAGGGTTAGTCGGCAATTGTTGTATGCGCGCAGAACGCGGGGATCATAATCATAAGTCGCTATGATACGGTTATGAGAGGTTTTTGTTAACTCTGCTAATTTTCGGTGATTTACAAGAGTTTCTTCTATTCCTCTATTTTTACCGTGTTCAAAAAGTCCGTAGTTAAACTTGCCGCCGGCTATGAAGCTATATTCTTCAGATGGAGTGGCGCGCTGGATCGATTCGATTGTCTGACCACTGTATGAAATGTGAAAGTTTTCTGGCATTCTGAACCGGCGTAGATATGATATGCTAATGGGGTTAAAATATTCTTTACTGATTGTGCCCGAAGATATCATTCCCGTTTCTGAATGGGAATTGAGCAGAAAGAATAGGGCTGCCTTTATAAAAGGGCTGCTGTTTTCGTGCCAAATATCCTGTAGGACTGAGAACATTTGTTCGTCTTCAAATTTGAAATCATCCGATGTGACTATATCATATACTTTTTTGCTATTGTATTCCATGCAACGCCAAAAATGATAAACAGGCAAGCTAGCTGTGTGTGCCTTAACAAACAGACCGTTCTCCGCTAACCCAAATTCAATTTTTCCATCATAGAATGCGTACGAATTTACAACGGCGCCGCGTGGGATAAGGCCGCGGATGACGGCGCCGGAATTGTTAACATGCTTTCTGTTTTTAATCGGAGACTTCACCAGAAGCCCCTACATTCCCCATAGCTTGTTTAAACTGGGCTAACTTTTCATGTAGATCATTCAGATTTTCTGGTATTGGTAGCACATTGGGATCTATTCCTTGCGGTGGCACCGGCGGTAATGGTTTTTCAGTAAGCTGTTGAGTTTTATAGGTTAAGTAAGATTGGATAATATTGTTTATGTCTCCTAATATGGCGTCGACACCCGATAAATTCATTCTGATTGAATCAAGGTGTTCGTGAGCCTCCAAGGTCAGCATGTTTTGTGGACATGTATCCATAGCCGTACTTATTTCGGTCAGGCGCGCTGATGCGTTAGAAGCCATCCTCTCGATCTCTGTTGGCAATTCTTCGATGTTTACTGAATATTGTATGTTAACTCTCTGTGTCATGGTTATCCTTTAAGTAAGTGTTTGTTATTTTGGTTTAGAGATTTTTCAACAATGTCTGGGGCACCAACGACTACTATATCTGTTCCGGTGTGTCCTCTATTAATTGTCAATTTGGTGAATCTGTGGGCGTTGGATAGATCAGAAGGTAGTTTGCCTTGCTCATTCAGTGTTTGCATTCTGGCCTCTTCTCTTATCATTATAACGTGCTCGGGATTTATGAAAACCTCTCTAAGCATATAACGCTCGTTTGTTGTTATGGTGTTATTACGATGAATTTCTGTTAATTTAACTAATCCCATTATCTTTCTCCTATTGGGTATACGTGTCTCTTTTCAACCGTAGTTTCTCGGCCTTGGGTGTAAATGCGACAAGCATTAGAAGCTTCCTCTCGCAAAAATACCCCAGTGATAGGCTTCTCCGTCTTTGTGACGTTCATACTCCCGTTGTCTGTATAATCCCACAAGTTGACATCTTGTGGGATATGAACTAGATCTCCTTGTTGCATTATTCTATCTCCGTTTGGATAATTCCATAATTCGTGGTGATCAGCGTGCCGGCACAACTCGCAGCGTTCTGGAGTGCTGTAATCGTTACCTTTACGGGGTCGATTATTCCCTCTTGCAACAAGTCAGATAACTGCAAGGTTAAAAAATTCCAGCCGCACTCAGCCTCAGTTGAGTTTAAGACCTGATCAACAATCAAGTCGGGGGACTGGCCAGAGTTTAACGCCATCTGCCGTATAGGTTCTTCACATGCTGCACGAACAATAGAAAGTGCTAGCGCTTGCTCACTGCTCTGAGTTGAGACTGCTATCTTTCTAGAAGCCCGAAGGATTGCTGTGCCGCCGCCGGCCACGATTCCATCTTCTTGTGCCGATCTGACGGCCTCTAGTGCATCCTCTAATCTGTGTTTTCGTTCCGTCATCTCTACTTGGGTCGAACCGCCGACGTGAATCACGGCGACACCGGATGACAATCTGACTATTCTTCCCTGCAAGCCTTCGCAGGTCTGCATAGATTCTGTTTGTTTCATTTCACTCTTGAGTGAGTTAATCTTTGTCTCCAATTCTTCGTAGTCACAATCCCCACCAACAACAACTGTCTTATACTTATTGCTTTCGATTGTCTTGGCTGAACCCAAATGTGACATTTTGACGTCTGATAATTTTATGCCGCTCTCTCTGGAGATGAATGTGGCGCCGGTTGATAAAGCAAGATCTTCTAAAGTGTTTCTTCTCTCTTCGCCATAATAAGGGGCTTTTATGGCCGCAACCTTTAATGTGCCGCGCATTGCGTTCATAATCATTGCCGCTAGCGCCTGACCCTCCACATCTTCAGCCACAATAACAAGCGGTCGATTCTCGCGGGCTACCATTTGTAGGGTTGGCAATATATCTTCCACAGCTGCAATCTTGTTGTCGGTAACTAAAAACAGCGGACTCTCGTGGGTCATCGAAGCGCGGCGCTCATCGGTAATAAATGCACTAGCACAAAAACCAGAGTCGAACCTAAAGCCTTCAGTTATATCAAGACTGGTATCTACCGATCTCGATTCTTCGATGGTAATGGCGCCATCTTGCCCCACTTTGTCAATAGCAGTCGCTATCAATTTGCCTATCGTAGAATCATTGTTCGCTGATATGGTCGCGACCCTCTCTATATCAACGATACTGGTTACTGGCGCCGCCATTGATTTAAGATTTTGAACCACCTCTCTGACAGCCAAGTCTATACCTCGCTGTAATTCAACCGGTGAAGTACCAGCGGCTATATAGCGCTGAGACTCCCTAAGTATGGCCCGGGCCAAAACGGTTGATGTGGTGGTTCCGTCACCAGCAGCGCTATTCGTTTCAACAGCAGCTTGTTTTATAATCTGCGCACCAGCATTTTCAAATGGATCTTCTAATGCAACAAAGTGTGCCACCGTAACACCGTCTTTGGTAATGAACGGCTGTTTTCCCTTTTCTTGCAGCAAGACATTTCTGCCGCGGGGTCCAAGAGTAGAAGCAACGTTGTCTGCTAAGACATTGGCTCCTTTTATTATCTTATTTTGTAATGTTTGATTGTCTGAATACTCTCTAGACATTGATACCTCTATGTTAGATTATTATTATAACCCTGATGTGCATTCTTGTCAAGGATTATTTATCAGTTTGTAGTATTTCTTTTGAGCTAATGTTGTTTGCGTTATTAACTGAGGCTGACGCCAAGCCGTCATCCTCCAATCCGCCGGCAAAGAATGAATTTAAACTATCTGACAAGATCTTCAGCGACTGAAAAATCTCTGTCACTTCTTCGTTGAGAATGTCTCTAACATTGTCAACAACATTCTTGACCTCATTTCGCCCAATTTTAATGCTGCCAATATCAATTGTATTTGTTGGGGCGCCCTCATTGGTAGCTTGCGTCTGATTAAGAGAAAAGTGTCCCGTAGTAAGATATCCCCAACTGTTTAGCAAAGCTATTTTTTTCTGTTCGGCATCTTTAAGTTCGATGTCGTATATTGTTATCGATTCCTCGGGGCTGTAGAATTCTCCGTCTTTTACCATTCGGGCAATCTCTGCGTTTCTCTCGTCTGTTTTCTTCGAAGCACTGTGTTGCGCCCTAACAAACTTATTGGCGGCGCCAATGGCACTACCTAGGGCTTCTCGACCACTAGGACGCCACGGAAGCACTTTTTCAAACAAAGTCTTGACTATTTCTCTGACTTTTTTACCATCGAGAGCAGAAATGCCACGCACAACACCCTGTGGTACTCCACCAAACCTTTTCGGGTCGGCGTCTTGAAACAAGTCTTCGTTCTTTGCCCAATTTAATTCTTGAGCAAGTGCTTTAAACGCCTCTTGATTAAGTGGGATTTTTCTTTCTATGATTTCTTTTTCTAACTTAGCCAAAAAAACTTTCTCTAGCATCTGGGGACCGGGAAGACTGCCGGCATCTGGGAGGTCTAGTTTAATCGAGTCTTTAGAGCGACCGATAGTCATCCCTTTTAGCTGGTTGACGACATCCTTTGACAACATGATGCATTTTTGTGATTCTGGTTTTGAATTTGCGATAATTTCGACAACATTATCTAAGTTAAAATCAAATTGATAAAAATGTATCTTTCCTTCTTGGTCAAGGTCATCACCCTTAAGGGTTTTTGTACACACCACATATCTCATGGCGTTTGGAAAGGAAGATGCCCAAGTATGCGCTTCCTTCCATGTCATAGTAAGATCTCTCACAAGATCTCTATAACTGCCGCCTACCTCTAAGTTGCCCTCTTTATAAAGCTTAAGGCTGACTGGAACCTCGCCGCCACCGCCTGAGCGATCTGTGTAATCGGCAATTGTGCCAGAGTTCGTCGGCACCTGTTTGCCACTCACAAGTGCAGAGAGAAACGATTCAAAACTAAAGCCAGCAGAGGACGCGTTAAAGTTTGTAATTACTTTGGTAAGTGTTTTATAGAATACGAGATACGAAATAGCCTGAACGAGTCGTTTAGTGCGGTCATTGCCGGCTTGTTCCTGTATCATTCCTGTACCATCGGAATAAAATCGAGACAGCCCCCGAATCTTCTCTGTCAAACTGGTGCCTTGAACGTTGCCAAGATAGTCTTCCAACAATTTGCGTTGTGGTCCTGCGATTTCTTTTCCACCTTTTTCGGGAGTGCGGAGATCTGACCAGCCAATTTCTGAAACCTCTATATTCGGAATCATCTTCAAGATCATTTCGATGGCTTGTTCGTCATCTTTTGGGTTGATCATCGCTTTTGGAACGGCAACGTCCTCATCAATAACCGAGGTAACGGCATCTTCCACCATTTCCAGCAACATCTGAATATCAAGTTTATTGACCTCTTTCAGATATTCCTCTCTTAAAATCTCAGATAGTTCAGACATATCGTGCTCCTTATATAATTATGTCGGCGATGCCTAATTCTACCGCTTCTTCTGCTGTTAAATAAACATTTACTTTCCGGTCAAGCATCTTCTTGATTTGTGACTTCGACATGTTAGTTTCTTCAGTTAAACAACTAATATACATTTCTTGTAGTTGCTCTATCGCTTCCATCTCGTTCATCATATTGTGAAGAGCACCGTGATTACCACCAATAACTGAGTGGATCATTACGCGGCAATTCTTGCCGATCTTTCGTTTGCCGGTTGTGCCGCCGGCCAAAAGCAACACGCCGGCAGACATAACTTTGCCAACCCCAACCGTGCTAATCTCGTTGCGACTCTTAATATCTCGCATTATGTCATAGAGGCCAAACATGTCATCGGCTGAACCTCCATAAGTCGAAATATAAAACTCAATCGGCTTTTTATCTTCTTTGTTCTTTTTATGCTTATTGATGTTATCAAGATATAACATAGCATGAATAACTTCAGCTACCTTTTCTTCGGTCACATCACAGAAAAGGCCAATTGTGTTGAGTGGTGGCCCCTCTTCGGCGGCCTCTGCAGAACCTAATGATTCCGGATCTAGAATGATTATTTTCTTGTCTAGACCTTGCGGAGAATCAGTGTCATCAGATTCAATGATAGTTTTAATCTTTTCGGCTATTTCTTTAATCATCTACTTATCCTTTAAAAATTGTTGAATATATTGAAGACCCTCTGTATTTAAATAGATCATTGCTGAGTCCCAGTCATGGAATTCAATTATATCTTTATAAAACGGAGGATGATGTTTAATGATCTCCCTTACAGCTTTTCGTTTATACTGCTCAATTCCTTCTTCAAAATTGATCTTAAACGCTTCGATGTTGTGCTCCGAAATATCGGACTTGTTCATCTCTATTATTCTAGTGTTCTTGGCATAGTTGAGGGACTCCAGGCCTCTCACTATAAGAAACAGCGATAAGGAGTGTGAAAACTTTAGAAGCACTATCCCAGTGCGCGTTTCACGAATAAAATAAAATGTTTTACACGTGAAATAACCGAACACGAAGGATAGGATATATAACCACCACACACTCTGCATACATTACCTCAAAAAAATTAACCACTAAGAACTATTCGAATGTGTCCTAGTGGTTAAAATTATTATAACTGGCTTGTGTAAATTTGTCAAGCCTATTTTGTCAGACGTTTCATAATTCTTTCAGCTAAGCTGTCAACAATTGCTTCCTTTTTGTCTTGAGCGCGCAAGCGCTGAGCAACACGGCGTGCAACCTCTGCAACTAAGTCCTCTTCATCCTCTTCGGCACTCATGTCTAGTTCCTCACCCCCTTCTGGTGCCTCAAGGTCGTCTTCTGCTGGAAGTTCTTCGTCATCCAAAGCCAGTTCATCTTCAGCACCGAGTTCGGCTTCTGAGCCTCCCATCGCAGCTTGAAGTCTGTCAGCGAGGTCAATAATAGCCTGCGCTTCATCGTCAGAGAGTTCCATCTCTCCCTCAAGGCCAGCTTCTTCAGCCGGCTCATCCATAGCTAGTTCATCGTCTACGGCTTCTTCGTCACCCATGGGTAATTCATCAGCAGGTGCTTCTTCAGCACCCATCTCGATGCCCATTTCATCTTCCTCTTCGGGAAGTTCATCGCGAGCGCCGGGAGCCTCCGAACCGTACCCCATTTCTTGAAGGCGTGGAGTGCCAACCACCGACATGTCTGCCAGTTTCATAAAGCGGCGAAGTTCGCCTTCTGTCAATAAAGTTTTGCGAGCCATCTATAAATCTCCTTAAGGTTCTAAACTCAGTTCAAAAGTAAATAGTATTTAGTTGCCGATATATCCTTAATTTTCGAAACAACTTAAAATATTTGTGTTCTTTATCTTTATGAGAGCCTTAGTTTCTATCTGTTTAACTCTTGCAAAAGATATGCCAGAACGTTCGGCAATTTGTCGTAAAGTCATCGGACCATTATCATAAATAGATATCAACGTACAATTATATTCATTTTTAAAATCTATCCATAGTCTACAGTCTTTGTGGGGGCATGCCGTCTTGAGCTTTATGCACTGGCGAGAGCACGGCTTTAATCCATCTTTCGTCATAGGTCTGGGTGCTCCTCTTCAATCAGGTCAAATATATTTTCAATCTCGCCATCTGTAAATCCAAAATCTTTAACAGCTTGGGTGCCTTGGGCGCGAAGCTTTTGGGATTTTGATTTTCTATCCTTTGATTGCGTACTAATCTCGTCTATGTATGATTCTATCCTTTCGTCGCCAGCTATATATGCGGTGATTATGGAACGGAAAAACTCTGATTGCTTGATACCGGCGTGTTTAAGTTTTATTATTAATTGAGCATGCCGGTGGTCATTCTCGGTAAAGACTATTCTTTTATTTAATTCGCCAATCCCTACGCTACCAGTCGACATTAGAAATTCCTCGTTCGAATGTGCGTTCCGCTTTCGGACTGGCCGGCGGAAGTTTGAACTATAAACTCAGACTTTATCTGCAGTTCTGTCAAGTTGCGGGCGCCACTGTAAGAGAATCCAGAACGAATACCCTTGTCTAAATCTTGTAGAAACAATTCTACCGGGCCACGTGCCGGCACTCTGCTGGTAATCCCCTCATAAGATGAGTACTTGCCGCGCCAGTCGACTTGGGCTTCTTTAGATGCCATCCCTCGATAAGTTTTCCAGCATTCACCGGTGCTATCTCGGAAGATCTCGCCCGGAGTTTCGTCGGTGCCAGATAAGAGAGAACCAACCATGACCGCATCTGCGCCGGCGGCCAAAGCTTTAACTATATCACCAGAGTTCTTTATACCACCATCGGCTATAATTTTTACATCTCTATCGGTTTGAGCACAGTCTATGATAGTTTGAAGCCCGGGAACGCCATGGCCGGTTTGAATCCGAGTGGAGCATATAGAGCCTCCACCAATGTTACACCTAATGCTATCAGCGCCCCAATCGGACAAATCATTGATTCCCTCTAAGGTGGCGACATTACCCGCCATAATATGAAAATCTTCTCCAACTATTTTTCTAACCTCTTCTAAGGCGCGCCTCATCATGATATGATGGCCGTGGGCTACATCAATACACAAATAGCCTATTTCGGCGTCTCGGAGGGCCTGTGCGCGCTCTATATAATCTCCTGATACTCCAATGGCTGCACCAATAATACTCGGCTCAAACAGCCTTCGTACGTGGGCTACCTGTACATCAATCGTATTGTAACGATGGATGACGGCACTTGCGCCGGCATCAGTCATGGCGTTGGCCATTGCTGTTTCTGCTATTGTGTCCATTGGCGAGGCTATGATGGGCAGCGGTAAACTAAAGTGTTCACTAAGATGACCGCTGATATCAATATCACTCCTTGATTCAATGTCCGAGTATTGCGGCCGCAACAGTACGTCGTCGTACGACAGCCCTATCCTTCTTTTCACTTGACTTCCTTTTTGATAAAATCACGCATTTGTTTTACTGTAAACCATGTTTTTTTATTTGGTTTTTCTGGTTCTGGCATAACTTCATATTTAGCCATTCTCTGGCGCGGCATATCTGGATCAGGCTTAACAGCCACAATAGACGGGACGCCCCTGAATTTCAACTTCTTCGGTATTGAAGGGTCATCATTCACGTTGAAAGCATAAAAGTATAAACCCTCTTCCTCTGAAAATTCTTTTGCAATGTCCATGTAATACTCTTGAAGCGAGTGGCATAAGTGACAAGAAGTGCTGTAAAATTTTATAACACACGTTATAGGTTCCTTAACTTGGTTGTGTAAAATTTGGTGCAAGCTTTCTTCGTTAATCCGTTGAACTTTCATTCTCTTTCTCCTTCTTGTAAGCTTCTACTGCTGCCGTCGCCTTTTCCCAACAATCAGGGCAATACAGTCGAATTGTTGTTTCATCTCTCACCACTACATTCCAAGTCATAGCCATTTCTTTACTTGTTTTGTCATAAGGCTTAAGGCAGGATAAGCACTGGTCTGGAAGGTTCTCAAATTGAAGAATTTTATCGGCGAAATTTTGGGACATGTCTTTGTTCATCTTTTTTTTGAGAGTGCGGCGCTGTTTCCTGTTCATCTGTTTATACCCTCGACCCTCCAAAGTTCGCTACCTCCGTCGAATACTACGACTGCTGATGGAAATGGGGCTGAGTTCTTACTGTCACCAAATTTAAGGCGGCCTTTTACAAAGTGAATCTCTGATGCCTTCATAACGTACTTGTGCCAGTACTTTGTGTCGGTTCGCGCGGGGATAAGCATTACTACCTTAGTATCATTCTTCATAGCTTCATTATACCCCTTCTCTATCCACTTGTCAATGCCTCTTCCGTAGGGAGGATTAACAAAACAGGTAAACCCTTCCCAATCTTTTTCCAAGCCGTTCTCGGCCTCTGTGAAGAAGTTGGCGCACTTAGTGTTATGTGTGCTAGCACAAGGGTCCAAATTAAAAGGACCAAAGCGCCAGTTAAGCTTGTCAAAGAACTCTGTTGGGGTTGCCCAATTGCCAGTCTTGGAACTAAAAAGGGTCAGTTGTGTTGATTTATTCATCTGTGCTCCCTAGTGCGCCGTCGCCGCGAGTGCTAATGGTCATCGGATAGTCATATACATTGCCAATCGATTCTTTGGCTCGGAAGTGGACCACTGGTGTCATGACCAGTTGTGCAATCTTCATTCCGGGCTGAATAAATTGTGGCTCGCTGCCGACATTGTGTAAATTTACAAATACCTCACCATCGTACCCCGAATCGATTACGCAGGCTCCGACGAGAAGACTTCTCTTGGCAGCGTTGCCGGAGCGATTCTTTACCTCTAACATATATCCGTGTGGGATTCCAAATTTAAGACCGGTCTGAAACAGGCCAGATTGACTTGGCTTTAGGAATCGGCCGGCGGCCTCTTCTTGTGGGGGGCTATAAAATATATCTAAGCCGGCGTCGGATGGGTTGGCGCGCTGTGGTGTTCTGGCGTTATGTCTTGTCTTATAAAACTCAAGAATCATTTTCTCCTCCCGACAGGATGTTGAAATTTTCAACAACTTCATCGATGTTTACCTTGCCCTTATAAAGACGGTAAGCCTTTACAGCAGCACGAATTTCATCGGTGTTCAACCAGTTGTTTTCTCGGAATTCAGTTCGCAAATCGCGCCTCTGTTCCTTATAAGGCTCCATGGCCTCTTCAATAGCAGCCAATGTTCGGATATATTCCTTAACATAGCGCTTCCTCTCCTCATTTGTTGTAGCCATTCGGCCCTCCTTTTGTTTACTATACTAATATAACAAATATATTCTCTGTTGTCAACACTTTAATCAATATTAATTTGAAAAACTTGATGCAAGAATTTTTTAATCAGTGCTTCTTGAGCTTCTTCTGTTTGTGCTTCAGCAAAAGCGTAATTATAAGTCGATTTTTCATTATCAATAATCTTCTGTATTGATTCGGATTCCTTTTTCATCCACCTAATCTGTGGCTCATAATTCTTAGGTGTGGAGATTTTAAACTTCTCTGCGGTTTCTATTAATACAAAGTATTTTCTCTTTTTTAATGCATTTACGCAATCTCCGAACATACTTACCCTTGATTTAATTTCAGATTCTGGCAGGGATTTGTCTATTCTGTCTGGGTGGATTGCGAGAGCGATCTTCTTGAACAGCTTGGCAAATGATTCGTGTATGGCGATGGCATCTGCTGACATTTGATATTCTTCATCAACTTCTTTTTGCGGAACCTTATTATGAACAGCTATCGTCGTATCGCCAATGCTATCTATATCGGCCTCATCATCAGTGTTGTCATCAGCTATCTCGTTGCAGCCGTATAATTCATCCAGGCGCTCTCTGTTTTGTTTGTCGAGTTGAGATATGTCAATATTTCTTTCCGCACAAAACTTACGATAAAACTGTTCAAATTCGCCGGCGGCTTCCTTGCCAACTGCGCGAGCATAATCCAATTCTTCGTGTACAAATTTTAATCTGGATAAGGATCTGTGCCACTTTAATTTTTTGCTTATGGACATGCCTTAAATAGTTTAACGAGCGTCAAGCTAACAGCTTAAATGTTCTACCAACAGCATATGTCGAAAATCCCCAGTTTTCATCGTACTTTAATCGAGCCATGTAAGGTCGATTTAAATGAATGCGATCCTTTTCGGGTTTAATGCCCCAACAGCGAATGCGTGTTAGTTCGTTATTGCTATCGATAACTTCTACAATCCAATAGTCTTTGCCTTTTTTGGTCTTTTTCGGAACAATCTTGCGCGGGATGAACCAGCACACTTGAAGCTCTTGATCAAATTCTGAAATAGGGGGGATGAATCTATCTTGTAATCTCTGTACGGTGTCTGGCCTAATAACAAGGTTAATCGGAAACACGCCAGTCAAATCAGATTTAAACTGGATAATCTCTTCTTCGCTAAAGTCTCCTTCAGGCCGATACAACTCGATATTCTCGGCTAGCTTCTTAAGATTTTTTGGACGGTCGACAACACACGAAGACCAGAAATGTTTGCGGCCGCTAAAGCGTTCATCAACGATGTTATCGAGAGCACCGCCGCGACACAGCGCGTCCAGAGACTTCTTGTTTAGTTTAGAATATGTAATACCCTCATTGAATAAAAGATCTTCCGCGCTATTAAGAGGACGATTAGCAAGTATCTGATCAATCGCAGATGTGCCCAATCCCTTAATTGAAGTTAATGGCTGGATTAGTGTTTTACTATCTTCGTTAATCTCCCACACGGTGCCTGACTTGTTCACATCTAGTGGTGCGATATCAAAGCCATACTTCTTTGCAATGTTGATCGCCTTCTCTTTGCGGCTCTCAGGTTCCTTATCTAAGAACGCAGCCATCCACTCCGCAGGATAATAATGCCACAACCATGCGCACTGGTAAGAAATGATAGAATAACTTACAGCATGTGACTTGTTGAAACCATAGCCTGAGAAGAATTCAAACTTGTCCCAGAGGGATTGTGCCTCGTCGCGGGGAATCTTGTTGTGTACGCAGCCTTTAATAAACTTGTCATGCAGTCTGCCCTTAACAGATCCCTTGCCGGTTCCCTTTTTGGTCAACACCTTGCGCAACATGTTTCCTTCATCGAGCGTCAAGCCACCAAGCTTGTGAGCCAATAGAGCAATCTGTTCTTGAAAGATAAGAAACCCAAAAGTCTCCTGTGTGATCTCGCAAGCCTCATCAGACAAATACTTGATCATATGTGGCCTTTCCTTCGCTTCTACATAATCTGCGTCGACGCCGGCCGACAATGGGCCGGGCCGAAAAATAGATGTGATGGCCGAAACATCAATGATGTTGTTTGGCTTTGCTTTTACACAAAACTGTTGGGCGCCGTGCTCTGTAAATTGGAATACCCCAGCCCAGCGGCCGGTGTGAAAAACTTTCTCGTAGACAGTCTGGTCATTCATGTCCAGCCGATCGGGGTGAAGCTTATTCTCATAGTAATCACGCACCTGTGTAAACGTTGGGTTCTCTACGTCGTGATGGCGACGAAGGATGTGTTCAATGCAGCCCTCCATCATCTTGAGTGTGGACAAGCCAAGCAAATCGAACTTAATGAAACCCATTGGTTCAAGGTGTCGAACGTTTTGGCCTTCTGCCCAAGGTGCTTGGCGCACACCACCGGAATTAATCAATGGCATATTCGCATCAAGGTTCTCAGCAATAACAACACCGCCGGCATGACGAGAACAGGAGCGAACCTGCCCAACCAAGCCTTCAACGTGTGTCTTAACTTCAGGATACTTATTAAGATAGGTCTGCAGGGCTGGAGAGAACTCCATAACCTCTTCCCATGTGGGCGCATATACTCCTGCCTTGATGCCGTGCTTTCGCTTGGCTTCCGGTGTGGCTTCGCGGATCATAACCGAAGTAACGGTATTCACCTCCGTAAAGGGAATATTGTATAGCTTTGATATGTCTTTAATCAACGACTTAAGCTGTAACGTGTTCCAATTAGAAATCGGGGCAACGCAGTCCTCTCCCCACATTTCTACCAACTTTTCCTTTAGAGCCATACTGTCGGATACATCATAATCAATATCTGGATAGTCTTTCGCATCAGAGCGCAAGAATCGCGAGAACAGTAGACCATATTTAATCGGGTCGACCTGGGTAATGTTTAACGCATATGCCACCAATGAACCTGCGGCAGAGCCGCGGCCCGGTCCGGTTAGCATCATGTCTGTGGCGACGTCGACGATTGATTTCATTGTTAAAAAATACTTAGAGAACCCTCGGTCATCGATAACATTCAATTCGTGGCGCAGTCGGTCTGTGTACTCTTTATTGGTGTGGAGACCCTTTTCTTTGAGACCTTCTAGTGCGAAGTTCACCAACGCTTGTGTGGCAGTGAAGCCGGCCGGGACAACGAATTCAGGAAGGCGAACTGTGTTATCAGGTAGGAATGATTCGATGCGATCAAAAGCAATTCTGTGTGTCTCTTCAATACTCTGTAAGACCACACCATCATCATAATCAAAGCCTTGTTCTTCCGAATACTGCTTATAGCTTTCCCACATTTGATCGCCGTTCTTCGGATACAACTCATAGCCGATCTCTTCAACGCCGGCCGGCAGTTGGGATTCTTCGTCTGCCCATGAGGGCCGCCCTTTACCAAGCCAACCAAGACGCTTGTAAAGCTCTCTGTCCTTCCAAGCGTCAGGGTTGGGGTAATGGCTATCAGCTGTCGTGACTAGTCTAACGCCAAACTCTTCAGCAACCTGAATCACATACTGATTAAGTTCATGTTGCTCTTTAATATTGTTCCATTGTATCTCGGCATACCAGCGATCACCGAAAATGTCAACCATACGTCGTGTGGACTCGCGCATAGCCTCCAGTACGGCTTCGGCGCCGTCATCTCGGTTCTCCCAATAGTTTCCAGCGTACACCCCGCCAAGACAAGCAGATGAGGCAATGATACCTTCATTGTATTTCTTAAGAAGCTCATAATCGATACGTGGATATCGGTAGAAATTCTCCGATTGATATGATTCCGATACCAATTTAAATAGGTTATTCAGGCCGGTTTGGTTCTGAGCCAAGAGCACTAAATGGCGGCGACGACGAAGAACATCTTGCGTCTTCTTACTGTTTCCCTCATCCTCAACCGTGGCGCCAGATTGGCCGCCCTTCTTTGCGGCTCTGGCGCGTTTCTTGTCTTCCATGGCGCGAGCATATTCTTCATGCCACTCTTCAATAGAGGGAATGAAGTAAGCCTCACAGCCAAAAATAGGCTTAAAGTCCTTGCCCTGTTCTTTCATTTTCTTGGCGTGTAGCACCTGATATGCTAGCCCATTCATGTTCCCATGATCGGTCAGCGCTAATGCATCACCGCCATTTTCATAGCAAAAATCCATGTGTGCTTGGGGATACCCGATTGCGTCAAAGATAGAGCCTGCAACGCTGTGCGCATGCAGACCTACAAATTTAATATTAGAATCGACTCGATTCATTGTGCCTCCTTAAGTGTTATAAGGTATATTAACATGTATATGAGGCAAAGTCAACTCTTTTCTTGGAGTTTGTATAACTTTTTCTGATCCCATGTATGAACGATATTGCTCCCACTCAGAAATATCATAATACCAGTCGATTTCGACTGTGTTAGCAGAAGAGGTGTCTATTTCAGCGAAGACGTCTTGAATCTGAAATTTTCTTGCCGACCACCTCTCGTTTATCGGTAATTTTTGACTCGGATATTTTTGGTTGGGTAAGGGGGGTAAATACTCCCTTGTGGTTTTTTGGTTTATTGATTTCCTGCACTTTTTAAAGTCCTCTCCTTTCATGGTAAATGATGTACATATATTTTCTTTAACGGTTTGACCCCTGTAAGTTAAAAAGAAATTAGTTTTTGGGTTTGCAATTTGTTTTCTATAATTTCGTATATCGTAAATATCATATACTGACATAGGAAAACTTACAAAGTAGTTGTTCGGTAAAATCCATTTTGAAATTTTATATGCGGTGTACCATGCTGTATACATTCCATATAAAACAGACCACCCATATGAATCACGGCGATCGCGATCCTTTGGGTGGATTGGTACGTAATAAATAGGTACTTCTTTTCTATGTTCTGCATAAAATTTATAAAATTTTCGCTCGTAGTAAACCGGATCATATACCCAGTCACCAACTGTCTTGCGTATAATCGGCGCCAAATCATTGTTCGCTACAATCCATATGGTGCTGCAGCCGGCCATAGCACATTCAAAAACCGACTTCTGAATAGCAGTCAAGCCATTGGCGACAGGCAACAAAATCTCGGGTACCGGGCTATCAATATCTGTTATTAAATTGGCCACAGGAATAATCCCGGCTGTGTGTATGTGGCTGGCCATCAAATTCCTCTTAAAAGTCGATCGTAGGCCATATAAGTTTGTGATAAATCTGCGTATACACTTTCTCTCTCGCTCTTGTTGACAACTTTAACGCCCTTAATGTTTTCCAAGGTCCGGTCGGAGCATGAGGATCTCTTGTTGCGCCTGATATGCGTTGTTTTAAATTTATAATAAAGTTTTCTACCATTTGAATCGTGTCCGTTGAAAAGGCCGCGCATTCCTCTTGATTCCATTTCGGAGACAAGTTTGAATCTAGCCATTGTTTCTGAAAAATTAAAGTCTGACATCTGCTCTTGTTTTAATATTGAGAGCACACAAGCATCTTTAACAGCAGTATTTCCATCAATGCGGTCTGATGGATAAAACCATACTCGTTTAACAAAACTATCATCTGTCTGAAAGTAATCAATCTCATGTTTTCCACCTTTGTTGAATGCTATCCAATCATAGCATAAATAATCAGTATTATCAAGTATTTTTTCTGTTCTGTTGCCAGATATATTGTCATCGCCAAAATAGTAGCACTCGTTAAACCTAATTTCGGCTATTTTTGAATATTCATTAAAACAGATTATCTTATTGTCTTCTATTCTTAGGCTTTTACATAAGTTAGACAGCGGCGCGTTGCCATTCAAGGATAATAAAAACAGCAACCTCTCCCATAACAATTGTTTGGGAGGACCAACACTGAGCGATTCACCAAATGTCGTTAAGCTTTTTTGTTTTATATCATCAGGAAAATTAAATCCTGATACATCTATGTCGGGTGCTAAGTAATCAAACCGGAAGGGTTTTCTCAAATCTGAGAAAATTACTGGAGAAAAATTCTGGGCTGCGAAGATAATCGCATCAAAAGAACTCCCTATCACCACGGTATCGTATTCAAAGATCAAGTTATTTATCGTCGCAATAGTCGCCCTGTACACTATATCCAGTTGATTCTTCAATTTTAATCTCATCTAAGAGACTCTTGATTTCAAGACCTGCGCAGTCTATCTTTCTTTTACTGACATGATAATGACTGACAAATCCGCTGAACTTTCCATACGGTACATCCTGTACGTAGGTAGTAGCTGTCTTTCCAAATTGGTTGAGCGGGGCTTCTAATGGGATACCTGTTGACTTATGAATCGCTTTCCAAAGAGCCTTTAGTGCTTCTATTTGTGCCGGATAAAAATCCATAAATGGTTGCAGTTTATTATGATGCACCCAAGCATTTTCAACTAGAGGCCTCTCGCCGAACCCATTTCTCACATACCAGTCCTGATATTTAGGATAGTATGCGTTACTGATTTCGACCCCAACAGAGGCCCTGTTCGATCTCTCTGAGCCGGCATGCCAGGCGCCGTGTTGCATATCCATAGTCTGATATATTGTTCCGTCATTATCGATTAAAAAGTGTACTGATATTCCTCTTTTATCTAAAACACTTTGGCAGGACTTAGAACTCAAGCAAACATCCCAATGATTTACAAAATAGCGGATGTTTCTCTTGGGCCGGCCGGCATAACTATAATAGTTTCCGGTACGTGCCTTAAGGCCGCTCTGTTCTGACCAAAGTATAACTCTGTCCCATTCGATTGGGCAAAACTCATTATTATATACAATATAATTTGAATATTGTGGCGAGTCTGGCTTAAAGGCATCAATATCTGATTGCCTGTCGGTCCATAGGCGTCGGAAAGTGGATGGTCCACACAAACCGTCGGCTGTGAGATCATTTTCTTTCTGCCATTTTTTGATTGCTCTGGTTAACTTATCATCATAATACTTTTCACCAAACCAAGTTGGATCCCAGCCCAGCTTGGCTGCTGAAGCTTCATTGTAAAAGTTTTTATCAATAGGCATACTCTGGACTCCCGTTGTATCTTTCCACTATGATACTATTCCTACTATATAGTTCTCCAGTACAACATTGATGCTTTTATCCATAAAGTTAATCTCCTCTATCATCGCTTTGTCTACCACAACCTTCGCCTCCGGGCGCAACAAATTGTTAAATTTAACATCATCGGCGACAGCCACAACTGATGCGACTCCATATTTTTGCTGTTGTGGTTTAAAATCATCCGGTAGTAGGATGGCCGGCGTATCACTCTCCGGCTTATCTTCACACATCTCAAGTTGAATGTGTCTGTTCACTGGTTTAAACATGTTTTCTCCTTTTACGTTTAAATGGTACACGAATCGTTTGTGCAAAATTTGCTGCCGGCGCCACCCTCTTCTGTGTCGATCCGGTGCAGCGGTTTTATATTTTTTGATTTGCTTTCGTATTGTTTTTTGGTTATAGGTTCGTACGGAGCCTGTACATATCCTGTCTCTTGATATTTCAAAAATGAGACAGCTTTAAGTCTTGTTTCATACATCTCTAAGGCGCTCTTGAGAGAGTGTGCCTCTTGTTCTTTGAAGGTTACCGTGATCGAAACTGAGTTGTCTGCCCAATAGTGTTGATATTGTGCCGCGATCTCTAACTGTTCCCAAATTGAGACAGAATCTTTTCCTTTCTCAAAATATGGTTCCTTCACTGGAAACTCTACGACCATAGTGTTTGGCGAGTACTTATCTTTTTCTATATAATAGCCCGCTGCCTCAAGGCGCGGAAGCAACTCTGAAGATTGTGCGAACCTGATTCGCCTAATATAATATTCGGATTCTGGAAAGTGGATTCCGGGCGTAGATCCATTCAAAAGCGACACTGTTCCAGATGGTTTAATAGATGTCATTCGAATTGATTTTGGAATACACAACCAGTTTGAGTACTCTTCATCAAGCTCTTTCACATAATCATATGCCTTGTCACACATATTATACATCTCGCGACGACCAAATTTATTAAACGCCTGCACCACACCCGACTGCGAGAGTCCGATGCGTCGATTTTTAAGCATCTTTGCATTTGTTTCTGGCCAGTGTGTGTTTGAAAGTGTAATAGTTTTACCATAAAGATAAGCGATCTTAAGAGTCTTAAGATAGTCTTCTTGATTTTCGTGCTTTGCTGGATATGTTTCTACCAAGCAACACAATTCTGCGTCCTCAAGCTGTTGTTCGACACAGGGATTAAAGCCCGCCACATTCACATCATCATAGCGCGGGCCGTCTTTGAATCTCCCTCGCGTCCTAGCATTGTCTAACCAGATATAGCCCGGCTCTCCGTTCTTCTGTGATTGCTCTGCGTGCCATGTATAGTCCATGCCCACCACAGCGTTGAAGGAATTATTGGAACCCCATCGATGATGCATTAGCTTTTCTGAATCATTTTTCATTTCAAGATAATACTTGTCATCGTGGCGGCCCATTGCTAGGGCGGCTGAACGGCGTACGTTACCAGCCACCACACACCGGCCGATAAGATTTTCGGTATCAACAATATCAACCGAGGTGATAGGCTGATCGATTTTACTAGAATATAACTCTATTAAAGACTTGTGTAATTCTTTAAGTGGGCCTGACCCTGAAGATGTTCCGCCGAAGCCCTTAATCAGAGCGCCTTCAGGACGAATAGCCGAGTAATCAAACTTAGGAATACGGCCCCCAAAATAGAAACCATCAAGAAGAGTGTGGACCGAATCCACCCAGCCCTCGCGAGAGTCGTCGATGACTAATGTGTCATTTGTATACTGGGGTTCTTTAATAATAACTGTGTTTCCTCCCTCAGTATCGAAGCCGACGCCGATACCAACCATCAAAGCATCCATCATCCAAGCAAACAGATAGCCTCCCTTAGTGGAGAGGTCACGTGTGGAGCGAAATGCGCAATTAAATAAACCTGCAGCAGTACGCTCGTCAACAAACTTGGTGCCCATCATCCACAGGCCGCGGCCCGGTGGAGTCCACTTCAAGTTGAATAGACGATCATAAGCATCTTTTGCAGTCTTCTGCGCTTTGGCATCGTTCCACTCAAGCCCCAAAAAGAACACATGCTGCTTCTGCATGTTAAACATACCTTCGATTACACGGCGGCATGTTTGCCACCACTCTTCCGTCCCGGTCGCTTCTGGATCAAACTCACTCAACCTACGAGAATACGTGCGTTTATAAGTAACATACCCCAATGGTCCCCAAGGTACCTCTTTTTCTTTATATTGATCCATAAATGTGTCAGAAAGTCTGAATCTGCGTATGTTGTCAAGTGTTCTCATTGTTTATGTTTTCCTTCTTAGTTTGGTATATTTGGCTTTGAGCAGGTCTTTCTGTGCTGTTGGGCCTAAAGCCACGGGTGCGGTGGCAACTGCTGAGCCACTGTTTGATACGCTTGTCTGCGTTTGTACCTTTGGTAATATCTTTATGTTGACACTGGACGTGTCCATAAAAATTTCGTAGACAATACCATCAGGACCGTTCCTGTTCTTGGCAATAAAGATTTTTCCTTTATTGTTTTGCTTGTCTTCGATCGTACGTGAAACAGAGAAAATAAAATCTGCTACAAAGCATTTATTAAACGCTTCTGAGATTTGCTCCATAGTAATCACCTCTGCACTAAGTCCTGATCGGTTTGTCTGAGAGGCTGTCCACACGGGACATTCAAACTCTGTCGAGATCGCACGTAACTCTTCATAAATAGATTCTAACTCATTGCGCTTCTCTTTTCTTATTACAACTGGTCTCAAAAGATCTCCATAATCTACTATTACCATACCGGGCTTTATACCACGCTTCACCAACTTTGAAAGGTGTGCTTTAATGGTGTTTGTGGATGCAGACTTGGTTGGGTACTCTTTAATTATGAGCGAACCATCAATATCTTTAATTTCTTCATAAACTTCTTCTTTAAAATTTATGATCTCACCCAAGGGATATCCGGTAATGCAACTATCATAGCGATTTGCAATCACAGTCTCCTGTAGTTCTAAAGTATAGTGGATAACTGTTTTGCCTTCTTTAATAGCTTCGGCGCCTAGGTGTACCAATACCATAGATTTTCCAGCGCCGGTTGGTGCTATGACCACTCCAAGCTCGCTCTTGCCCAAGCCTCCGCCGGCGATCTTGTCCATCTCAGACCAGCCAGTGGTGACTGGCATTCTGTGCTTCGGCACAAATCTTTTCTCAAAATCTGCCAAGTAATCATATCCAAAATTGTTATCAGACCCAAGCTTAAGGGCGTTGTTTATCTCTGTTGAGATTTCATCGAATGAACATGTTTGCAACAAACCAACAGACCTCATCATGGCCTCTTTTAAGGTTTGTTTTCGACAAAAATCGAGAGAGGTCTCTTTTATAAACTCACCGTCTGTAACTTCATAGCCGATTATCTTATTAAAGTAATCTAATACCTGCTTAACTACCAACTCGTCTTCATCTGACATGTCGGTATGTAGAATAGTATCCATAGTGGCAGATGAAGGATGTCTATCATATTTTTCACGATAGTCGATTGTCTTAGATAGGAATACACGCAAGTATTCAAGTTCCAGAAAGTTAATATCTAACACCTCTGTGATCTGATCTGCGAATGGTCGATCTTCAAAGATTAATTGTACTAACCCCTCTTGAAACGTCTTGCCATATTTGCCAAAGTTTTCATTCTTAGAATGCATGTGCCCTCATGTGTCGCTGTATATTAAGTATACCAGAAGTAGCCCAGTTGTCAAGCCACAAGGTAATGTATTTTATGATTACCATCACTTCTGGCATTCAATGTGTATTTTATTTAACTGCGCTCGGAGATCATCCCAGTTTAATTCTCCAAAGCCATCCTCCCTCATCATCCCAATAAGTTGTGTTTTGTTAAAGTCGCAGTCAAAACTTTCAATAGAGTCTGCCACGTATATTTTTGATTGCACTGACATTTGGGGCATGTATAGTTGCATCATCTTATAGTTATGCTCAATGAGGCTCTTGTTATCAGCCACATTGGCATAAAACTTTAACTTACTATCTGCAGCGCTGCAGTGGTCTACAACTTCGTCGACAGTGGCCGTCTTCTCTGTAGAGAGTAGCGTTCCAAGTCTCTTAGCCACCGTAGCGAAGCCGGCACCCTTAACTCCGGGCAAGTTGTCTGAAGCATCTCCAATAATTGCCCGGGCGAGTGCCATGTTCGTTGGGTGGATTCCGGTCTGCTCAAGAATTCTCTTAGTATTAAGAAACTCATCCTTGGTTGGGCGCCAAAGCACAGTCTCTTCATCACATACTTGCATGAAATCTCTATCATTAGAAACAATAATTTTCTGCCAGCCAGCATAAAGTGGAAGCTGCGTAATGTGTGCAATAATATCGTCGGCTTCAATCTCTGGAATCATGAACTGGATGATCGGCATCTCGTTCATATATTCTATGATTCGGCTTTGTTGCCACATCTTATTCTGCAACTCTTCGTCATCGGTTAAGTTGTGGAAAGCGCGGTTCAGACGAATAGGCTTTCTACCGGCCTTATAATTCTTGTCCATTGTCTTGCGCTTCTTTGATCCATTTGGACCATCCCATACGACGATCACATTGTCTGGCCGTGTGGTTCTCACAAGCTTTTGTAGGATTTTGATAAATCCTTTAAGACCTCCGATCGGCTGACCGTTGGTTGATAAACTTGGGTCTACAATGTAGGCCCTCAAATATGCATTCAATGCATCTACTATTAATACTCGTTTCATGTAATCAAAACCCTCCTTCATGATTATAATCTATTATAACCAATCCAGAGGGTAAAGTCAAGGATTATTTTTATTCTTTTACGGGTACTGTGAGATCTTCAGGGTCTGCGTAATATGATTCTGCATCCCCTTCTCTTTTGACGAACTTCTGCACGATTTCTTCATCCATAATTTGTAAAACTTTTTCTTTGAATTCTTTATCTTCTGTGATCAAGCTGTTCCACTTCGAAGGTTGAAACTTTTTCTCATACTTTCCAACCTTTAACGTATACCATGCACCAGCAGAAGTTAAACACTCTGATGATTTGATTGCATCGAACCAACTCTCTTCATCCCGAATGCCAATTTCGTCAGTACCCCACAAGATTCGGAAGGCGCAAGAGCGTCCCTGTGTACCAAAGCGAGACTTTTCAAGTTTGATTTTGACCTCCGATCCAATCCGGAAACCCTTATCATCTAAAACAAACGAAGATTTAGCCTTGCGACCGGTCAACCAGATACGCAAAGAATAAGCATAGTGCATAGCCTTTCCGCCGGGAGTGATGTAAGGTGTCGTCATTGCTACAATACGAGCAGTCGGTCCTTGTGGGATATTCGTCTTCAACTGGTTAAGTACAATGAAAGTCGCCTGCTTATCTGCGATAGGGATCGTCAGCTTTGACATTCCCTTGGCGAGAATGCGCGCCTTCATTGCCATCGAAGATTGTGGATTGAAGTCGCCTTCAACGTCTGATACAGCCGGTGTAAATGCCAGTGAGTCCCAGATCAAAACAAGCTTATCTTCTGTGGCACCAAGTAGATCTTCGATGGTCTCTAAAACAAACTCGACAGACGATGCTTGTACATACATTAAGCGCCCTAAATCACAGCCAGCAGCCTCCAAAAAACTTGGGTCGATTGCTGATTCAGAATCAAAATATACCACAAGCTTGCCCTGTTTCTGGGCGTTTGCTGCAATCTGTGCAGCCATGTAAGATTTACCGGTTGATTCCAAGCCGGCTATTTCTGTAACTTTTCCCACGGGGATGCCAGCAACGCGCCCTTTACTAATAATTGAATCAAGCCATCGAGAACCGGTTGGGATCCACTCCTTGACTTGGGTTGGATTATCGCCAGTTAAATCGTGGGCAACGTTGCGGCCCGCTTTCTTGTTAACGATCTTCATGAGATCTTGAAGATTTACGCGGCCCGCTTTTGCGCCCGCAGATTTTCTAGCCATATTTATATTCCTTCTTAGCTTAGTTTATTAAAAGCGGCAGACTTTGACCGGTCTGCCAGCGGCCTTGTTGTTGGGCTATGCGTTTTTAGTTTCTTGGACATGCAATCGCATTGCTTGTGCTGAAGTTTTCACCTCTTGCATAACTTTGCGGACCCTTGTGCCAGCGGCACTATTTCCATCGTTGTAAAACTTATTAAAATCTACTCTCGTTTCCTCAAGTAGCGTAATCAAATCTTCCAACGCGTTCGGTGTTGAATCACTCATTCTGTTCTCCTTTAAAATTAAAAAGTGGCAGACTTTGACCGGTCTGCCAGCGGACTTGACTCAGTTTTCGATGAGGTCATTAATTTTTGCCATGGGCAAACTCTTGTTCTTGCTTGCTCTTGAAGCATTTGGTGAGTTGACCTTGCGGAAATCAGTAATGATTCCGCGGGCGATACACTGAGCGGCCTTGTTTACAACGGCGCCGCCGGCGGCTTTATAATCTGAAGCCACCACTCGCTGCTCGTACAATGCTTGTCGCGCGATGAACCACTGCTCAAAATCGGCACTAATCTTAGATCGAGTATTGCTCAGAGCAGAGTAAAGATTGAAAAGTATCGCCAAGCCTTCTAAAAGCTCAACCCTCATCTCTTCATCTTCCAGCCACGTGCTCTTAATCAGGGTGGCGGCCAACTTAGTATTTTGACCTCCCTGCTTGAGAGCACGACGGAAGCCGCCAATTTTCACGCGAGGGCTGTGTGTTTTTTCGTCGGGAACAAGCCCGACAATACCCCCTGCGTCTTGAGAACCGTATACACACAAGCCACACCTAATAAGCTGCTGGCTTGTGAGGAGGGCATCTTTTCGGAAGCTCTTCACGTCGTGAACAAAAACTTCCTCCTTGGTTGCACTGGTGCGATTGTAAAGGTTAAGTTGAGTAAACAGTTCGTGATACTCTTCCATGTCCTTTACTTGATAAATCATCGCAGGGATTTCCTTTGCATCAGGGAAAGCCAACTTGTACATGTGGCGGCGATGATCTCCGTCGAGCAACTTAGGCTCAATTCCGGAACCAATGGGGAACATCGCAACAGCGATGGGGCCAAACAGGTTCCAATTCCATCCATTTTTAAGATACCTAGCAATCAATTTGGATTTGGTATCTCGATTTACGTGGCCGTGAGTGTCCACGGACACTAAGGCATACGTAGGCTGGGTGTTCAGGATTACAAGTTCTCCTGCAATGAGGGAATTTTTCCCTTTTAGTTTAACTGACATGATATTACTCCTTTGTTTTGATCATGTTTTTTGTAGTTATTGAAGCCAAAATCGGACTTACTCTAGGCGCTACAAAATTACTTTTCGCCTATCATTAATATCTCTCTCGCTTTCTTAGCACTGTGTGTGCCATCTTCGTTTTTCTTTCTTCTTCCCGCTGTATATGTTACATCGAAATATATAATGTTATTTGTTCCTTGGCGAGCCTCAAAAAAGCCATCACCAACATCTCTATTAGACATCATAACAAATGCGCCCAAAGATGTCAAGTCATTTACGAACTTAATTACTGATTTTTGCAAATCATCATCAAAATCAACACCATACTGTGTAAAGGATCCGCGATAGGGGGGATCTAAAAATATATATGAATCAGGTGTTGCTTCGCTTATCGTGCCGCGGAAATCTCCCGTCATCAACTTACAGTTCTGTAGTGCTCTGTTCCACTGTAGGACATTTTCCTTATCATAGACCTTATCTTTATGATTTAGAAGACCCGAGGGGGTTCCGAAGCGGCCATTTGTATTCTTGTTAATTTGCCAGATTCCATTGAAGCCAGTTTTCATTAAAAAGTATAACGTTGCAGCCTCTTCTGTCTTGGTCCAGCCTTCAAAGTCAAAGGCATGCTCTTTGCGGATCCTATAATAAAATACCTTTCTATCTTCTCTGGATAGAGGTAGGTATTCGTTTGATAATTCATCGACCCTTTCCATGAAAGCATCAACATCGTTTCTTACTGCTTCATAAATCGACATTATTGAAGCGTTTGAATCGTTTATAACAAATTTGGCTTTCGGGTTTTTATTGTAGGCCCAAATAAACATTGCGCCGGCACCAACAAACGGTTCGATATACGAACCAAATGTCTCTGGTAATACTTGTTGTTCTTTATACTTCTTAATCAGGCGCGTTTTGCCGCCGGCCCACATAAATAATGGTTTCATCACCCCTCCACCAGACTGTCTAGCCATCTGTTTAATTCCGATGCATACTCCACAGGATCTGTAACGTTCTCTAGAACCGTTGCGCCGGCGTACCGTAACATATCAATTAAAGGGCCGGTAGAACCGCTGCCCTTAATCTTGACAAAGCCCGGACCCTCACAAGATACAAACATCTGCCTTCCTTCTAAGAAGGTTAAATATTTACACACTCGTTCACAGGCATTTTGCGGAGAAGTCTGCCACTTATTTTCACAAACACCAACAAGGTTGTTTTTGTAAAAAATGAATCCTCCGTCGGCTTCCCAGCGCTGGGATTTTCCATTTGCTTGGCGCGAGTATTCCCCTCGACAGCCTAATATCTCTTCGATTGTAACCGACTTTCTAATTTCCCACTCTGGACCTCTCCGAGAAACTACCATGAATACATAATCAATGTGTCTTTTTTCTGATAAGATTGAATTAGTACTAGTTGCTGTAGTTCCCGGCTGGATTCCACCACGCATTTTGCCTCCTTAAAAATAGCGGCAGACTTTAACCGGTCTGCCAGCGGCTTTTTTTACTCTGCTGTATCAACAGAGCTAGCGGTATCTTCCGCAGTATCGTCTTCCTTATCACCACAAGCCATCATTAGCGTTGCAGCAAGGATTGGTAAAACGAGTCTCATCTTCTTTGTCTCCTTTAAAGGTGGCAGACATTGACCGGTCTGCCAGCGGTTTTATTTATTACTCTTCTTCCGCAGTGTTGGCGTCGTTTGTGCCAACTTCTATTGTAGACTCTTCTGTGCTTGTTTCACTGGAAACGGGCACAGTAGTTTCGCTATTTTCAGCATCCGTGGTAGAGGTACTGGATACCTCTTCCGCCTCCTCATCTGATTGAGCAGGGGCCTCATAAGTACAAGTTCCGTATGTAGTTGCGAGCACCAAAGCACCCCCAACAAAACTGACCTGCACTTTCCATCGGGACCATGCCGATTGTAACCATTCTAACATAATATTATCTCCTTTTTATTAAGAATGTGGCAGACTATTTTCCAACCCCGGTCTGCCATCGGTACCCAAACGTACTATTTAGATTTAGCCACTCATCAATTCATTAAATGCGCGGTCGACCTCACTTGTTCCGTTAGAGGGACCGTACTTGGCTGTCTCTCTAGAGCGACCTTCTGCAGATTTATCTGAAGAAAGCTGTGCATCTAGAATGGCGTCGACTTGCTCTGAGTTGAGACGCTCAAAAAGAGTATCTACATCCGGCATGCGATCGAGGAGGGCAGGGATCGCTTCCGTATCAGGCAATAGTGTGGATGTGTTACGACGCATCTTCAAGTTTGTCTGGGGATAGGCACCGGTCTTAGTTGGCTTTGTATAAGTCAACGTAATGTCGGTTCCAACTTGAATATCTGTAATGTCACCATATTCCGGATCGAGGATGTAGCCAAGAAGCAACTCGTAAGCCTTCTTTCCATAGCCATACATCTTAATTCCCTCGTCTTCTCGACCGCGGACTACGACTGGTGAGAAATAGCGTTGGCGTACAAAGAGACTCTTTGCAAGCTTCTTGCTTTCCTCATCGTTGGTTGCAACTCCTTCCTTCCACAAGGTAGAAGCGAACTCACAAATGGGACAACCTTCTCCAAAGTTACGCTTTGGACACATGATGCCGCCCTTGTGTTCACCCACGTTATAGTGGAAATGAATTTCCCTAAGTGGGTCACCGTCCTTGGCCGGTACAATACGAATATCAGTATCGCCCTCGTCCGGTTTAAAAAATACCGAAGTTCTTCGGTCGGGGTCATCGCCCCTAAGTGATGCGAGCTTTCGTCGCATAAGATCCATATCAATTCCCATTTTATTTTCTCCTGTTAATGGTTAATAAAGTATGTTGAGCTTTCCTCAACACCTATTGTATTACACTCGACGTATCATGTCAAGTGTTATTTTGGATTACGTTAGTGTGGGCAACGCAAAACCCAAAGTCTTCAGTGTGCGGTGTTTCATAGATGGCATATGATATGCGCTTGAAACTATTTCTTGGTTTCTTTTTAAGCAAGTCGACCAATCTCCTGTGTAGTGTACCGTCTGTTTCTAATTTCTTCTGATTTATACATATATAATAACATATATCCCGAGGGGTGTCAAGGTCAAAAAACCATTTTTCTTCAAGATTTTTTGGATCGAGGGCACCAATCGAGCGAATGCGATTGACTTCTAATGGCTTTGAGATCATACCGATCTCAGGTTCGTTGTGCATAAAAAAATTTACGTAGTGAATCATAGAAAATATTGAACTGTTTATAGATTCATAATACTTCTTAATCGGAATATTGTCAAGTGATTTTTCTATCTCAAGGTTAGAAATTATAGTAAAAGACTTAAAAAGGCCCGACCGAGCGTACTCTTGTAAAACCCCAAAGACTGTTTTTTCAATTAACTTACGTATACCAGTCATCAGCTCACCATCGGGCTTAATATAATACAAATCTATTTTCTTGTCCTTGATTTGTTCCAATATACCAAGAGTATAATTTGAACTATAAGACGATCCTACAACGATCACTTGAACGTGCTCGTCTATATCGGCAAAAAAATCTTTGAGGTCCGGAACATTCTTTTCGTAATCTTCTGGACTATCATAAGGTTTTAATTTGTGTTTTCTTTTTGAGTTTCTTTTGACTGAACTGTTAAGTTTATATACACTGTAGTTGCCTACCTCGCCAAAGCAATCAGCAATTTTCGAAGCAGCGTTTCCAATACCAACGACCGATATCACACTTCCACCTTTTTGAGATTGTAATAATCTTTTCCTATGCTGACATTTGCAATAAAGCCGTCTTCAAAAATCTCTTTTATCTTTTTGATGTGGGTGCGCTCATCATTATGACAATCTATTACCACCTCATCGTGTACAATGTGTGAGATAAATGACTTACAGTTGTTGTTAACTAAATATCGATCGATCAAAATCGCCTTCTCCAAAACCCTGTCTGACGTGGTACTTTGTAATAGATAATTGAGTGCCTTTCTCTCTTCTACTTTGATCTTGCGGCCGTATGGTGTATTAATATAACCATCGCTATACCATTTGTCAAGAACTTTTTTGCGATCATAGTGGTCACTATCGATATCATTCGACGACGGATCATATAACCATGCAAAAAATCTTACTTTACATTCCTCTCTTGTTATCTCTTGCTCAAAAAGATGTAAACTATTCCACTCATGAATATCGATTTTTGGCTGTGCTTCATCACTAAGCTGCAGCAGTGTTCTAACTTCAGCGCCATTATAATCTAAACACACGAACGCGTCGTTGCATGGTTTTATTACCTGACGGATCTCTTTCTTAAGAGTCAGAATAGGGAATGAGTGTGGTTTTGTTGTGAGGCGGCCGGTCACTGTTCCAAACAGATTATAATCTATGTATCTATAATTTTTTATGATCTCTTGGATTCTAGCCCTTTCCCTTGTCGCTGTCAACAAATGGCGGCAGTCACTCACCGAGAGGTTTAACTCTTGATATTTAATCTTATGCAACAGCTGGGAAACATTGTTCATGTGAACATAGTTATCTGGTTTTTCATAATTTTCATAAACGTGTTGTGTTACTTTATTCCTAACTTCACAAAATCTCTGTAAGAAATCTTGTGGTACCAAGTCAAAGATACAGTGATCGCGCATATTTATTTTGGCTATTTTGAACGACTTAATATAAGCAGTTAACTTATTCTGGCAGGCCTTCATTTCATCTTTATATGCTTCCGGGCAGCAATCAACTATATTCTCACCGCCTACCCAAAGATTCATATATTCCACATCTTTTTCGTAAAGGGAGCCTGAATATTTCCAGGTTTTTGTTAGATTAGTTGGGTAGTCATCAAAGTACAATTTGCCATCGACGTATATACCAACACATTCTGACTTGTCATCAAGAGTTTGAAAATACATTTTACACTTTTTAATAATTATCTGGGTTTAGTTGTTCGATAGGTATGGCGGACAGTTCTCCCCTTGAGAAGCTTCTGTTCAATTTTGCTGGCCGAACAATACTATAATAATAATCCATAGTGAATGGTTTGTCAAGTGGTTTGTTTAAAAATCTTTCAAAATAGATTTCCAGAGGGGCTGGGTTACCCATAATCTCAATTTGCTTGAGTACATCTTTTACAAGAAGTCTTTTTTGTTCCTCATTAATATCTAAGTTTTCTTCATGTAGTCTCATGAGGATATATAATTTATCGAAGATTAGTGATCGAGGTGCATCCAAATAAACATAAAGTTCACCGAGTGTATAAGTCTCGGGAGTTACCACTTCTGTGATCTTGTGGCCATCGCACATCTTTGTTTTCGAAAAGGCACTTTTCTTAACAGAATTATAAATTTCCAATAGAAGAGATGGCAAAGTACCCCGAGTTTTTAATGAAGCTTTGTAAAATCCGCCCGCACCATCATTTAACATAATATAGCCGGATCCCAGGCCGGCCTCTTGTATGTATGACTGTATTTCTGGCGTCTTAACATCGCTAACTATCCTCCACGGTACGTTATAATCTATCGCAAATCCATATTTGTTGCAAGCGTTTACAAAAAATTCCCAGTTAGGGCTTTCAATAAACTTTTTTTGTTTGTCGTCGTCGTTATCGTAAGATAGATCTGCTATTTCAATTGCTAAACCAGAAGACATAATGTCATTAAAATGGCCTTTAACATATGAAGTGAAGGTAAATGGTATTGTTTTGACAATATGAGGAAACGCCTTCATAAACTCTTCTAAGAAATGTAAAAAATTTTCAACTTGTATATTTTTGGTCTTAAACAGTTGTGCGAGGTGTGCTTTAAAAATACGTATATAATTTTCATAACCTTTCGTTGGTCTGTGGAATGCTTTATATACTGTTAAATTTGTTAGATATGGATCATCGCGCTTAATCTGGCCGGTGGCGGCACACCTCTCAAACTCACGGCGCATCTCATTAAATAAGTCGGCTACAAAATTAAAGCACTCAAATTGTTCTTCTGGAGGTGTTCTTGGTATTTGTTTGATATAGTGGGAATTCTCCGGCACATATATAGGAGAAAAATAATTATCCATTTTTCCATAATAGCACATTTCCCCAAAGTTGAAGTCTATTACATTTCTATAACCCTTTGCGCCCATGGATGGTATCGTTCTTTTGTACACAGTTCTTTTATTGAATAATTTAATGGTACTCTCGTCATTTGATTCTGCATAATATTTTGACATATACTATAACCTCCTATATATTATAACGCTGGGTCGGCGATGTCGGAATCATCTTCTGGTGGTGTTGGCAATAAACATGCGCGTGGCACCGTGCCGCCATCTCCGGTAGAACTAAGCGATAAATTATCGCCGTCGACGCCTTCGTCCGCTTCAGAATCTATCTGGTTGACCCACTTGGTGTGCAATATTGAGTTAGCATATCCGGGGCCGAATTCATGCTCTGAGCGTACAATCATGTAATAGCCACCTACACCCAATTTGGTCATACCAAAGTCGTCTCGGCCCAAGCCAAGAGGCATATCAGGGGCAAAGCCGCGCGGGTCGATGAATATGTACTGGCCCGGGAACGCCTGAACATTTGAAAACATATCTACCTGGGCATCGTATATAACCCTCAACTGCTGCAGTCCGTCATAGCCGTCTTGTTCAAACCTAACTTCCGCTAAACCTTTTGTTTGGGTTTTGGTCAATTTAATATTTTTAAGCGTGCCTCGATCTCGGCCGAGTGTATAATGAAATATACCAGCATTTTCATCCATTGTTTTATTACCAAGCATTCTCTCGTTCGGCATGACACGCCCGACAAAATAAACTAAGTAATTATATAACTGACTCAGAGGCGCAGTGTTACGCGCAGAGCCGGGCGGCCCAGAAGTATTTAAAATCGGACGCAGACGCTCTCCGTCGTCTGGGTCATACGCGGGGAAATCTTCCATATGTGCTCTAAATGCGTATGATTTGCCGGTCTGTTTTGCGCAAGTGCTGACGCCAGAATCAACACAAGTGCTCCCTTGCGTAGCAAGCTCATTGGCAGCATATTTCGCCCGATCCGACAAGTCGATGAGTCGGCCGGTAATTATATCATATTGTCCCGATTCGCCGGCGGCGTTGGTGCGCTCCGGACTAAAGCCAGATATAGTGGCTTGTTGTAGTCTAGCTTTTTGTTTAATATTATATCCAAAACAACTGGAATCGTTGAGAAAATCTTTAACAAGGCCATTTATTAGGTCATTCAAAAACCTTGTAAGAGGATAGAATACTTCATCTTTTTTAAACATAACGTTAGTTAGCCATTCAGCAAAGTATTTAACAGATATTGGCATGTCACCCAAGTTAACCACCACGTGAGGATTCGATTCATCATAATTTGGATTTGTAAATTCTACCGGACCCAACAATACTCTCATTTTTTCAAAGGAGCCGGCTGCTTTCTTATAAATGGAGGCTTTAGCTTTAACATCTTCACACTGGATCGCGGGATCGCCAATGAGTTCATCTAAGGCATTATCCTCGCCTAATTCTTTTAATTCTTGTCCGATGCGCATTAATATTTTATCAACCAGATCACTCAAATAAAAATATTCAATTGTCGTAAAGTCCGGATTATCAACAAATAAAGCTGCAGCTACTCGGTTGCGCGCTGTTGCCGGAGCGTCCGCGTCATCAATATTATCATCCGAGTAGGCGGCTCCGGCAGTAGACATAGCTTCGTTAAGCATTTCTTGTAAATTTCCATTCTGTGTAGATGTGTTAGCACTAGGTATGATGCCGCTCATCTGGAATGGGTTGTTGTATGATGTTAATCCACCAAAAGAAAAGTTTTCTTCGAGGTCATCATAAGTGCCGAACGGACCTCGCATTAAGAAATTACTTAGTACGTCATTGGGTATGTTTATACTATAAATCAAATCGCTTGCTATCATGTCTGTAAAGAGAGCAGATAAAGACTGCTCAATTTCTCCGTTGACCACTTCAGAGAATTCGTCCTTTACAATATCCACTTGTTCTCTATCACAGGTTCTTTGATATTCTTTTATTTTAAATTCTCTAGCTAAGCGGGCTTTAGTAATGTTGACATCCGAAAAAACATTAAATACGTTTGTATCAAAAAACTGCTCTGCATATGCAAGAAAATTTAAATTAAATGTGACTCGGCCCATCTCATCGAAATCAAAATTATGAACAGTGGGTGTTAAATTTAGTGTGACATAGGACTCCTTTAGTGCTCTAAGCACATCTGCGGAAATAGAGCCGGGTGAACCGGCTGGTACGCTTAAGCCCACAACCGCCTTTAGTCTAAAATTTAATTCAGAGTTTATCACGTTCTCAGTGAACAAATCCATCGTCGGGAAGCAATTGGCGGCATCGGCACTGCTGGGCACGGAGGCGGGTGCTGTATTCCACGTTTTCATTGCGAGATCTAAATAACTATATTCGTCGCCGGCGTGAGATGTCCGCGTTCGATGCAGTTCTTTAAAACTATTGGCAAAGATCTTTAGATTAGCCTTGATGCTTTTTTTAACAGCGAAAGGGTTGCTTCCGTCGTAAGTGAAGTTAAAGCTTTTTAGGCCGGCGCCTACTCCCCTGTTTTTTGCATCACGAAACAAGTCCATCTCATCTTCTGAAAAATGAGACTCAAACGAGATCTCTACTTCGTGCTCGGTACCTTCATCGTCAAATATTACCTTATATAAACGAATATAAGGCTGAATATTAGACAGTTCGTGAGGCTTTGCATTCTGCAAATATTTTAAATCGGGATTTACTGTCAGTGCGTTCATAAATGCATAGGGATTTCCATCCAGCATCAGACACGCGTTGTGCTCCGAATTTTCATTGGCGCTAATATCTGGTACAGCCATATATGGTAATCTTTTATTGATTTTTTTATACATGTTGTTGGTGTCGTCGTCTATATCAGTATATTTTTGATCAACAAAATCTCTTTTATAGATAGACAAGCTTTGCACAAAACTTAGTAAAAAACACTGGTGCCTGAATATATTTAATTGAGCATCGGCAATCCCAGGGTTGACTGTGGACATTGAGCCAAGCGCATTCTGAGCACTGACAGCTTCATCTTCAAGGCCGGCCCAACGGTCCAAAAAATCCTCAAACAGATTCTCATGTCGGCCGCCGAGGTCTTTGACTGCTAATTTTTGTTCGCAGATGACCTTCATATATTCTCTTTGGATTTCAACAAGTTTGTTAGAAGAATCCAACAAGCGCGCGGCGAAGGTTTCGATAATCGACGCGCCGCCGTGGAGGGCATTATAATAAGCATCAGCAGCGTCTCCCGTACCAATGTACCCGCCGTTCTTCAACATATCAGCGGATTTTTTCACTCGGCGGCAAATACTTCTTAATGACCATACCCCGTGATCAGCACCAGAGTACTCGCCGAAGCGAGTGTCATTTTCTCGAACATCGGTCCAGCCATGTCTATTGGGCTTCTCTCTGCTAATTTCTGTACTTTCTGTGTCGAATGCACCGATCTCTGGGGTACCCATCCAGCCGCCACCCGATCTTAAGACGCTTTGAATAGATCCATAGGCCGTTCCGCAGAGCGCCAATAGCGGCTCATCAGGTGCACTTGTTGGGTATATGGAGGTTTTATTGTGGTAGAATGCAGTGAACGGAGGGTTGGACCCTGTGCCGGCATTGAGTAGTGCACAGTGGGAGGCCTGGGTACCCCGGATCTGTCCAGAATCGGCGCCGCCGTGTATGCCAAGGATCCCTTGCTCGCCACCGTGGTTCAACCGAAGGATTCCTTGCATCGTGCCCCCGGGGTTGGTCATGGCGCTGGCCGCTAATTCATCGACGGCCTCTTGGGACCATGACTTGCCACCGGTGCTCTGGTTGGCCCGTCCGTCACCACTTGGGAAGGAGTCAGAAGAAAGTTGTTCACAAAGACGTTGGACCATATAGTGCATTATCGCCACCCAGTATGCCCACAAATGTGGATAATTCGGGTCGAGGCTCGCGAGGCCGGCAGGAGTTCCTGCGCCCGGGACGGCGTTGTCGATTCTCGGTACCGCTGGGTCCAAAGCGTAGAGAGGCAGTCGGTTTTCTGGCGGATTAGTGTAATCCCGGGCGACCGGAGCAAGGCTGTATGCAAATGTGCTACGTCTTATTGCGTCATGCTCTAATAAGTTATCAGGCGCCGGTGTTGAGGCGTTGTTGGCCATATCGTTATATAGTTGTGTTTGCATGATGGTGCCGCCAAAACGAAACCAACGGGGCCGGCCATCGATGTTACTCCACGGTGGCGGGTTACCGGAGAGCCAACTGATACCAAGGTCGGTTGGATCCTGCCAATAAGTTTTCATCGCGGATCTGTGTTCGCCGCAGTGGGAGCTGTTTTCCTCTGCCAAGGCGAGATCGTCAAGGTAGTTGTCAAAAGTAGTTTTCAGTAACTCGATGATGGTGACGAAATTGCCAGATTCACTGTAGACTTTGCCGACTGCTTCCTGCAGGGCTTCAGAAACTACATTGCCTGCTTGGAGGATTGCTTGTCTGTCTTCTTCGTCCATTTCGGCTTGCTGCTCAGCACTTGGCCTCCAGAAGAGGAGGGCAGGTAGTAATCCCGCGGTGCCCATCAGTAAGACCCCAAAGCAATTAATGCTTGTTGTAAATCTAATGGTATTTCAATTACAGCACCATTTGGAATATCAGCCTCGGTTGGTTTACCATTCCACCAAGCAATAACCCACCAATATTCAGGATCTCCGTAATGCTGGTTTGCTAATTTATATAGACGATCTCCGTATCCCCACACATGAGTTGTTGTTGCGGAATCGATGCGATCGATCAGATCCGGGTTATACATTACCGGTGTTGCATAATGTGTAATTGATGTTCCTTGTCTCTTATCTCGAAGAAAGCTATAGAAATCGGTGCTATTGTGTAAAACTTTTAAATATTTATATCTCGGCATAATTTAACTCTCTTTAATCGATCCAATCTTCGCCATACAAAGCTTCGCCGCCGGCTATTGTTCCCTGCAAATAATCGGCGCGATCCTGCCGGCGGTCTGCCCGGGCAGCGTGGCGTGCACGAGAACGATCAGAGCGGTCGGTGTCATTGGCTTTTGCTCTAGAAGCTGCTGCGCGGGACTGGGCTGAAGCTGCGCGGCCGTCTTCGCCGGCGTCCTTTCTGGCACGTCTTTTTCCAAACATTCCTGCATATCTAGCCTCCGCCTGCATGCGCTGTTGTTCGGTTAATTCGTCTTCATCGTTCATATCGTCGATTCGTGATTCGATTCTATCATGGAATTCTTCGTTCAGCCTTGCGACGGCGCTAAAATCCATGCTCCGATCGGCGCCAGGATTGGGGGAATCACCTACTGTACCATATGGAAAGAGCGCGGCGGAGAAATTCTGCCCATACCCTTCTTCATCGCGAAGCCAACCTACTGGATGTTCGTGAATTGCGGCAAAACTTATATTAATGTCGATCATTTTAGGGAGAATCTTACCATGAGCTGTTTCAAATACACCATGATCTGGATTATCCAGATTATGATTTATTGCGAGATTTTTAATAACCCCCAAAAGACCACCATGGCCCATGGTGGTCCCACCACCTGGGAGGAAGTCGGACATATTCGAAGACGCGTCTGTGCCGCGGGCAATGAAACCTGCAGCGCCGTCGGGCTGGGCACTCAGAAGATTCATTACTCTCAGCCTTACTAACGGAGAGTTGGTGAGAGTTAAAGCATCTGTGGAAAAGGAAGTATAAGCATCATAAGTGGGATACAAAAACTGCACAAGTCGCTGAACCTTGTTAAGATTCTCGAAAGCTTCTCCAACAGTGGCGGCTGGGATATTTAAAGCTAAAGTTATGTCTCTCGTATTTTGTTTAAACATATAGATCGGATCGGCTCGGCCATATACAGTTTCTGCTGCCCAATCACAATTGTAAGATTCGTTGTAAGCAGTGATAAAGGCTTTAAAATTTACGTCTTCGTTGGACGGAGCGTGTTGAAAAGACACATAAAAGCCTTTGTTGGCCATAGAGTCAGAAGCATCAACATAATAGGGGCGATAACCTTGAATTAGGTGCCCCGATCCAGACGGATTATCTACGATGGAATGGCCATCACCACCACCAGATCTGTCGTATTTTGTAACCTTGAAGAATGGTGCGGTGACGCCGTCCCTGTCCCAATCGTGTTTGTTACTCATTTTTATTATCTCCCTATATTAAGCCTAAGTCTAAGACCAGCCCAAAATTCCGTCGCGACGGTTCTCGTGTTGATCCTCTTCCACTACTTTAATTATCTTTCTATCCAAAACTTCACCATCTAAAGTCATCGTTACGTTAACATTTATTGGTCTCTGCGAACCTGATTTCTTTCCAGAGCCGCCGGTTTGCCCACTTCTATCGGGACGGCCGGCTAAATTATCTGCGGCCATGCTAGCTACTGCCGCGGCTTTCATGGTAGCAGTTAGAGAGATCGCTTTAGCTGTTGGAATATCGTCCATAGCTTTGGCAACTTTCTCTAGAGCGGCCGCTAGAGCAGTAACCTTTTTAACTTCAAGCTCTGCTAATGACGATGTAAATGTGGCGATCGCCTCTAAATCTTTGGTTGATACAAACAACAGCCCCAAACCAAGGACAATCATTCCAGCGCCCATAGCTGCTAAGCCTATGCCGGCCGCGATCATGTACGGAGCGCCTAAAACAAGAGCAGCGACAAAACCAGCAAAAGCCAATACCTTCTTTATATCTATTGCTTCAAACATCACAGCGAAACCTTGAGCCATTAATCCAATTCCCAATGCGGCGATAAAGACCGCAGCCCCAATAGCAAGGAAGACTAATGCAAGTATGCCAAGGCCGGGCGATGCGGCAACCGACGCAATGCCGGCTGCAGAGATTGCCGGTGCCAAGAAATATAACCCAACGCCAACGAGCACTAATGCAGCGCCCATGCCAATCATCTGTTCATTGCTAAGGAGACTGAATGCGGCGGCCATTAATGCCATTCCTGCTGCTACGAGAAATACTGCAACACCGATCTGCATCAAAGGAACTGCTAACGCCTGAAGGCTTGCGGCCCCTGTTTCTCCAACCCTGGAAATAGCGAATATTGCTGCGGCTAATCCGAACAGGGCCAATACAACTTTAGATGGGGAAGCGATCATGAGATAGTATACAATTGCCGCAATTGCCAAAGCAAGGATTCCTAGGCCAATTGCCGCTGTTTTACTTGTCGCTGCTGAAGCAACGTTTGCTGAGACAAGACCCCACTCGGCCGCGGTTTGGATCGTTTTTGCTAAAGCTAATCCCATAGATGCTACTTTCATTGCAGCCATGAGCGGAATAGCCACTTTGATCATCCATATGTTCTCAGACATAAAGCCTGTGATTTTCTGCATGACGTTAGCCAATGGCAAAAAGGCTTCAGCCAATTGTTGACCCATAATTGCCAATTCTTCTTGGGCGCTTTGGACTTTTTTGGCTTGTTCTTTTTCTTCGATAAGTTGTTCAGCAGTCATGCTTGCGGAACCGCCAAGAGCATCCATATCGCCAGACAACATCATCGCTAAATCACCCACATCAGATAATCCAAGCGCTTCTGTATAAAATTGTTTCTGATAATATGACATATCATCAAACGATAAGCCAGTATTCGTGATTGCCTCTCTTATAGATTCAAAACGGGCGGCGGGATCTGTCTCCATCATCATATCCATGGCATTAACCATGTTTCCACCAAGTGCGGCGTTTAGCTGGCCGGCCATTTCGGCGGCGCCTTCAAAAGTATCAAATCGATTTGTTATATTTAATACCTTCTGCATTTCCATGCCGGTAATCTTTGAAATTCTTGAAAGATCTTTGAAGGCTTTTATACCTTGATCTCCAAATTTGGCTAACTCGCTGCCGGCTGCAGCAAATTCAGCCGCTAACTCTCCGGGGGCGCGCCCAAGTGCGCGGGCTGTTGCTACAATCTCGCGTTGAGTGCCCTCTGCTTGTTCTGCAGACTGTCCAAAAAACTTAGTTGAGTTCTGCATGCCTTGAGCAAAATCTGCCTGGGCTACGCCAAGCTCATTGAGGACTGCACTAGTTTCAGTTAGGGCGTCTCTCTGGGTTTTTGAAAGCATTGTAAAGTCTGTCATGCCGGTGATCATCGCTGACTGGGCTTCAACCGCATCTTCCATACTTACACCATATTCATTTAAAGCTGTATATTGTTCTTCAATGGATTTAGTGTATTGTTCGCCAAGTTGGAACTGGCGCTCGAAACCTTTTGTTAGTGAATCAAACTGAAGCACAGTTGATTTTATTAAACCAACAAATTTCATCAAAGGGCCGGTAGATGCTTCTCCAAGCTTTCGTACCGAGTATTGGAGTTGATCCATCTTGGAACGTTCCATGATGGCGGAAAATTCTGCGGCGCCTGCGACAAGTTTTTGTTGAAACGCATCGCCGGTACCGTCTATTATGGCCTCAACTTTTTTAGCCCCCTTCTCTTGCTCGTTGAGGGCCTCTAATAAGGCTATATTAGCTTTAAGTTGTTTTTCTTGTTCGGCGGTAATAGTTTTGCCGGCGACTGCAGCCTCTTCTAAAAGTCTAATTTCTTGCCTAAGTGCTTCTTGCTGAGCAACTTGAAGAGTCTTCCTTCTAGCAACAGTGGTGGTATAGTTTTCAGACTTATCAACCAAGTCTTGCATTGATGCAACGTACGCCTGCTGTTCAGCTAACGTCTCTGTTGTGACATTGGCAACCTGCTTTGTGAGCGCAAACTTCTTCTCTAGATATTCCAACTCTACTTGTAAGAGTTCATTATTCTGTTTTAGTTGAAGAGCTTGTTCTAAGGTTAACTTATTTAATCTCTCTTGTTGTTCTGGGGTTAGCGCCATTAGGAGGTACCTCGTTTATCTAAGATAATTAGTTACAAACAAAAAAAGACAGGCTTTTAACCTGTCTATCTGCTACCGCCAAAATTGGGTGGTGGCCCTGGATTGTTGCGAGACGTCAATGTTTGGGAATTAGAGCCTCCGCCCTTAGATGCTTTATCCATAATTTCCTTTTCAGTCTCTAGTTGTTTGATTAATCTTTCTGTAAACCACTTTCGTAGGCCGATCGGCAGATTATAAGCTTCCGAAAACGACCATCCTCCAGAATATTTTAAAAAGAAAAATTGCTCATATACATTTTGCATGTACTCATCGGTCAGGCCAAAAAAAGTCCGCAGTTAGCGGCACCTCCATGTCTTGTTCGTGGCCGCACTCTGTACATTCGAAGACTTGACTCAAGTTAATGTTTGGTGTTGCTATCTTGTATACTGACCTAAGATGTCTGGCATCTGCAGTGGGCATATTATCAACAACAAAATTGATGTTCTTTTGTTCTGTGTCTCCATTCACTGCGACAACAAAATGTTTAAGTTGTCTTGTGACAGTGTTTTCATCCTTCTTTCTCTTTCGAGCATTTTCCATTTGAGTCAGAAGAGAGCGCTCGTCGCGACCATTCAACAATTTAAAAGTTACTTCAATTTTAGTTCTAGGCAACAGGGTGTTGAATGTTCCATCTCCATTTGCGGTGGCCTCGGATTCGTGCAAATCGTTACCGCTATAAACAGTAGAGTCGTTTAAATCAAAATGGTTCTCCTGTGCAGCGGAACATGTTGGACACGTTACTTTGGTTACATAGTCTTGGCCATATCCTGACACGCGCGCGGATATCAAAATTGCATTACGATCACCAACCAGAAGTGTGCTGGGGTCAATAGCCTTGTTGACTATAATACTCGAAATAAGCCTTTCCAGGGCTATACCCTTCTTTAAAAGTGCGCGTGAGGTAAGAAGATCTTCTTCCTTGGCTGTCATCTGTTTAACTTCAATCGTGTCTTGATTGTGTAAAGGGTGACCCTCTGAATAGAAGCGACCTTTAGATGGTAGTTCAACGAACTCAGTTGGCACAACAAAGGAAAACGAATTATCGCTCTGAGCCTGTTGTGTTAATACTTGAGGAGGGGGTCCGTTGTTCTCTGGCGCTGGCGGAGCCATTCCCGTCCTGTTTTTATTTCTAGACAATATACACCTCTTTTGCTAAGTTGTCCTTATGTTAATAGTTTGTTTTAAAGTCTCAAACACCAAAGAATTCTTTCTTGCCGGTGCCGGATGCAGCCACTGATATACCAGCTGTCTCAACTCTCGCCCAATCATACTTAAGAGTGACTGACATCTCTGTGAGATCATCGCCACCATACTCTAGATCACCATATTTGACTTCTGTAATAAATGCGTTCCAAAGAGTCCACTTTTCAAGCTCGCCACCATTGGCATCGAGTTGGGTAATTATTACAGAACCCAAAGCAGAGGTAGCCTTAGCTTTTGACATTGTAGAAAGAGCAGTTGTATCTGCTGGGGGAGCATAACCACCCTGAACGATGATGTCCGAGAATGTAGCTGCCATATCAGGATCCACTGGGTCAACAAGGGTAAGTGATACGTCTTGCCAAGTTACGGATCCTGGGTAGTAGAACGTATGGTTAAGATACTTGTGTTCTGATGCCGCAATCTGAAACGATGGCTTGCTAACTGTTTTAGCATACCAGAGAACTGCTCCTCCGATAGCCGCAGAGACTCCTTGGAACTCTACGGTAAATCTAAATTTTCTCTTTGGATCATTAAGAGTGGGGTCTTCCCCGAAGTTTGTTGACCAGAATGGCATTTTTAGTTACTCCTTGTAAATCTATATTTAAATAGTGTGTGAGGGGAAAATCCCCCCACTTATCTTAGTCATCGAATGATGCGCCGGTTGATGCAATCACGAAGTCAATCGCGATGTACTCGATAGCTCTTGCAGGCTTAATCATGATCTTGGCATACAAGATGTTCTGATCGATCAGGTCTGGGGTTGTTGTACTTTCATCGAGAATCAGTTTGTAATCAGTGATACCAAACTGAACCTTGACGTTAGCAAGGAATGGTTCAATGAGAGACTTAAATCTGTTCCAAGTTGCTTGGACATTTTGCTCAAAAAGAACCTGAGTCGACAGAATAGAGATCTGCTTCTTCATGTAGATAACCAATCTGCGGACATTAATTCTGTCAAGTGCTGATTGGCGTTCTTGGAGGGTTTTCTGACCAAACACCACGATTCCGCTAGACGGGAAAGAGGCGATTGGATTAATACGGGACTCGTAAAGAGTGTCACGTTCCTTAGATGTGAGTCTCTCGGTAATTCCAGTAACTGGGATACCCGCAGCGCCATCGGAAAGTCCGCCGCGGTTAAACCCTGCTGGAGCAAACCAAACATCGGACTTGGCTTGCGAACTAGCAAGGACACCCATCATAGCGACAGATGGCGGAATCCACAGAAGTTGACCGGATGTTTGGTCTCTCGTCTGGACCCATGGGTAGAATGTACAACCATAGCTCGAATCGAGTCGGCGATCTCTAAGTGCTTCGGCAGCTGCATTTGGGGTCGTTCCAATTCTATCTTTCTTGCTGCTGTTGTAAGCTTCGGAGGCTGGTATATAAACATTAGCTAAGTCGATAAGAGCCATTGCGTCAGCGCGGTTTTCACACACGTCAATCATATGAGTTGTAAGAGCGTCAACAGTGAGGCCCGGAGAAACAAGCATGTTCATATCGAGAGATTCTGGATCAGCAACCGAGTCTATAGCTTGTCTATAGGTGTTATATGTATAACTGTTGAGTTCAGTTGCGCTAGTACCGATGCCGGCATTGTAAAGCGGATCTGGGTAGTGTATATCCCATCCATCGAATCCACCCCAGAATGGTGCAGTAAATCTGTCATACCCTGCATCAAGTAGAGTCTTATAGTTTTGGCCGGATTTTCCGGTAACACTATATTCATCATTTCTTGAGCCGGATGCATAGAAGTATCCACCGTCAGAACTATGTTCGGCGACGTCATCCAAAGTGAAGATATAACCAAAGGGATCTACACCATTGATACTCGCGCCGTTTGTTGGATCATCAGGGAAACTAGAATACATAAGTCTGTGGAAGTCTCGTAAACTCTGTTCTGGGCGTGTTGCGGAGGCTTCTCTAGTTGATGCCATTCCGAAATATGCATTTGTTGGATCAGCAAGGCCGCCATCAGATGCAGAGTGCCGTAAGCGAACAGTCGGGAACGCCATCGTTCCGTAAACTTCTGGATTATCGGTTGCAAGCACCAAGCTGCCTGTTAGGGCGTTCGTGCCGTGGCGGTCTGAAAGAACAGAACCGGAGAACAGTCCATTGTTTCCTTGGATATACGTTGTTAAGTCCGAGGACATAACACCGATCGTTGATTGTGGACCAGCACCCTTAAGATCTTTGAATTTGGGAGGTGAATAGTATCCGAACGGTAGAAGTAGTGGGTCTGTACCGCCCGCTTCTACAGTTGAATCCATTGCCACATAAATAAATTTCGACTTGTTGTCGTATTCACCATAAGTTTTAAGCATGCGATTGGTAGAATCCCACTCAACATATTTGTCGCCAATTCTTCTTGCGACAAAGTTAGGTGAAGTTGGGTCAAGTGTAAGATTGTCGTATCGTTCAACAACTTGAACCTTGTTATCAGTGTCACCCAACATGCGTAAAACAAGCGAGAAAGTTCCATAATCTGTTGTCGTGGTGTTAGATTGGCGAATTTTCTCGATAGAGACTTTGAGGTTTTCGGATAGCCATTGGCCATGGCCGCGGCCCTTAAGTCTGAAAAGCTTTTGTGCTGAATCTGGTGTATATGTACTTGCGGCGCCCAAATCCTGACCAACGAACCAACCAGCGACTGCCTCGCGTGAGGACTGCTGCTGAAGGTTTGCGGGACCCTGATTACGTGAAGAACCGCTAGCAATCGGAAGAATAACACCGAAGGCCTTAGCGCCTACAAGGTTAGCACCACCACCGACAAAAGTGTCAGCGGCTGCTCCACCGGTAAATACACCGTCAGAAGCTGCGGCTGCAGCACCAACAGTTACATTATCCAAATTAGAAGTTATTGTTGTGTTTCCTGCTACACCAGCAGTATCTTGAGTTATTGTAACGTTAAAAACTCCCGTGCTAGGTTCAGTTACTGCTGATACTGTCACCAAGTCTTTTATTGTGCTAAGTTCAATTGCAGCTTTAAAGTGATCTGCGCCATTATAGGATCCTAGACGTCCGAATTGTGTAGCAGTTTCTTCTGCGGCGCTGGCGCATGTAAGTGTTGCGCTTGTTCCGTTAGTTGCAAGGATGGTTATCGCCTTAGCTGCAGTAGGTGCATTAGTAAAACTAATCACAACAGAGGCGGCGGTAGTGGACTTACTGACCGGGGCAGATCTAAGTGTCTGCTCGAATGTTTCTCCAAGCCAATAATTTCTGGCAGAGGTTGATGGGTAGAATGCGCCAGCATCTGTTGTTAACTGCGGATTGGTGTTGAGGGTCTTGCGAATGAAGTTCTCTTTTGAATCATCGAAAGAAACACTGTTTTTCTCGATACCATAAAGTGAGCTTGAGACAGTGATTGTCCAATCATAGGTAGAGGAATCGTTAGCAATAAGTTTTCCTACGCCCTCGCCCTTTTGCTGAGCGACGGTTGTACCGTAATACATTGTACCGGAGAGCATAACCGAGCCTGAATTTTCAACATAAAACACGGCTGCAAGCGAGCCAGTGCCGGCTTGACCTGCAAGAGCATCATTTGATGAAGATGGGAAAATCCATAATCCATAGGCTCCGCCTTGCTCATTTGCGTTCTTTCTCTTATCAGCAGCGCCAGACATTGGCTCATCACCAGTCTTCCAGCCGGCATATCCTGAAGTGGCAGCAGTGTTCTGCTGACCGAGAAGTCGGATGAAAGTTAGCGGTGCAACATTTGCGTTTAAGAATGCCTTGGCCGCGTACGTACTGTACATTGGCGATTGCTTATTCCCATATCTGGAGATATCTCCTCCGCCGTTACCCGGTACTGTTTCACCGAACATCTCCACAAATTGTGAATACGACTCTACTTTTACAGGAGTCATCGCGAGACCGCGAGTGGACCGGCCGATTACGACAGGACCGATTGCATCTGCTGACTTTGGAATGAACGAATTATCAATTTCATTGATAAACACACCCGGAGATACAAATTTAAAACTTTTTACTGACATGTGAATTGCCCCTCTTTATAAAAACTTGGTAATTGATGCCTCAATCATAATTTAAATAGTATTTTGCTTTTCTAAAGGATAGACTACTTTTAATAAAAAGAACTTTTCAGTTCCTGAACTAGTCTTCGAAGATTGTTGTTAAGCCTGACGGCGCTTCTGTTTCCCTTGGAAACTGATATTCTACGACGTTTTCATCAATTCTGGCAATCGGTCGATCTTGGTTCTCACCATCACCAACAAGATACCCCAACACATTAATTGTTATTTCTGTTGAATATAATCTCGAATCTTCGCCCATTGAAGCCGCATTATTGGTCTGATTAAAGCTGGATTGTATAAAACCTTCGTAAATGTGACCTTTTCTCTTCATGGTGAAGGCGTTTATTTGACCGGTTCTTGTAATAAACGGAGTAGTCAATTCATTAATCTGTTGTTGGTATTGAGTTTTGATAGATACCTTGTACTCTACATCTACGTAAATAGGGATAGGTATGGAGACAGTCTGTATTACAATCTTTTTGTTAGTTCTTTTGGTATATCTTTGGCGAGACGCGGAAGTGTTGGTTCTGGTGCCATCAGTTACGGCGAAGTTTCTGGTCTTATCTGGGACTATTCTTTTAGCTATAACGAGTCGACCGGGTCGACCATTTTTCTTGTCGGAGTATAAGTGCGCCTGAAAAGATCCTTTTTTAGCCGGATCTTTAGATATGCTTGTTCTCTCTATACTGATTAAAGGCAGTTTTAAGGCGCCAGCATCGTCGCGGAGTTCTTTATCGTTCTTTACTTGATACGCTCTCTCTGGTGCTTGCCATAAAACAGGTACCTCTCTGAATCCTTCGTTGGTTGTTGTACTTAACGACAGATCTTCCTTAAGCCATGACACGATTGCATAATCAATATCCTCAATTGTGGACGACAGCATTCCCACCTCTTTCAAGGTAAGCTTGCCTTTGCCTTCCGGCAACATTGCAAAATCAAAGTTATCAGGTAGCATCAAAAAGTCCCTTTCTTGCTCTGCGGCATCTTGCCGTCAACTCAAAATCATAATCAACCTGACCAAAGAGCTTTTTCTCCTCGGAAAGTTTAACGATCTCGTAATAATATGAACCATATAAAACAAAGTCGCCCTCTCTTACATAGAGGTCCTGATCTTCTTCAAGCCTTCTGTTATGAAAATGTATATTAATCTCCCAAGTTTTATCAATTCCGGCCCCATCCATATAGTCTGTTGAAAAGTCAGTATATTCGACAAGTGCGTAGACTCTGATTGGTGGCAGAAACGTTTTTTCAATAGCCTCGCCATATAGATCGTGAAACTGGGTGTTCTCCATATCTATTGGGTAATATAATATTTGTTGCCCGATGACCTTTTCAATAAGTTCATCATTGACTTGTTTTACTAAATCTCGCTCTTTTTTACCAAGAAAAAGCGGTGGTGGGGGCGCATCAGGTTGTTTCCAGTCATCAGCCATAGTTTAACTATCCTACAAAAATTGGGAGCGGAGTAACCTTCAAGACATTAGAGGCCGCATCAGTAATTTCTTGATCAGATTTCGCCAGAGCGGTGTACTCCATCTCTTTGATCATTTCAACAAGCTTATCTTTAAGCTGAGTTTGTTCTTCTTTAGCTTGCGATAGAAGTTCTGAGTGATTTAGCGTTACGCTCTCGCCAGGAATTGGCATTGTAGTAAACTTACCGCGAATTTGTCCCAACATTTCTTTGCAAAGAGCCAAGGAGTATTTTCTAATCCACTGCTTACCCATAGAGTTGATGTTCTCATAAGGAAGATTGTCAAACGGTACTGTGTTGACGTTATTAATTCCCTTGACACCCACATCATAAGAGCCTGTTTCAAACGGCGCTGGATCTACATAAAATTTAACCCATATGCGATCGCTTGATTCGTACCCCCAGTAACTAGGTGTTGGGAATAGCCTCAATCTGCCATCAATAAGTTCATAAGAATAGTGAGATGTTCTGGTATATATGGAATCCTCATACATTATAGCCTGCATTTTGTTTTGCCACGTTGGGATAACTTCGAATGTCGCATCATCTGCAAACTGGCCGTATGTTGACATATTTCCCACTACACCTACGCCGCCATAGTACCCATAGAAGCGCCACATTGCCCGTGGCGAGCGATAAAAAACTTTTGTTACCAAAGCGCGCTTGTCACCAATTTTCCCAGCGTAATCGACAGGCCGGCCATTGTCATCAACGCCTGATAATGAGGCAGACTGGATGATCCCTTGTAGATCGTAATCTTGCTGATTCTCTTTCGGACTGAAAGATGCGGAATACTGTGGTACATTTCCGCCAAATCCGCCGGCTGCTGCCGCGGCGTCACCTACACGGCGTGAATACCCAAGAGTAAAGCGCGGATATCTTAGACTGGCGCTAACTGGACCACTCGTTAGTGCTCCCTTGTGATCAAATGTTCCTGTCGCCTCTCCAAGAACAGTCGAAAGGATATTTTTCGCTTGATGTAAATTAATTATATAAGAATATTCTAAAACCGCCTCTTCATATGAGGCGTATACATTTGATGGAGTAAGTTCAATGTCAACGACATCGCCTCCAAGTTTCTTAAAGACATAAGCGACTTGAGAGGAGGCACCACTAATAAATTGTGTTGATTCTGTGTATGCACCAATTGGTAATGCGGTAGTTACTTGGCTTGTGCTTCCAGTGGAAGTGAGTATAATTGCGCTGGTTGTGGACTTTGGCGATAGATTGGTTGGCATGCATATATTCTCCTACTCTTTAAATAGTGATCTCATAAACAAAACCCCCTGCGAATACAGGAGGCATGTTAATATCAAATATAATTTATTAGTAAATCTTAATCTTTCTTTGATTTTGGTGTTGTTTTGGCAGCATCTTTTTTGGCTGTCTCCTTTTTGGGAGTCGCGGCTGGCGCCTTTTTCGGTGCCGGCTTTGATTTTGCCTTAGCAGCTGCTGCTTCTTTTTCTAATTCTGGTTTTGTGGTCCAGCGCATAGTAAATTCTCCTTTTGTTGTAATTAAATAGTTTAGAAATAACAAAGTCCACCAAAATTGGTGGACTTTGAGCATTTAATTTATGCTTTATATTAGTCAACAGAAATATCTGCAGTCTTCATTCCGACAAGGCGAACAACTAACTGTCCAGCATTAAGGGTAGTATCAGCGTTATTATCGCCAGTGATGAATATGTACTTACCATCAGTTGTTGCCGAATTAACAACACCAGCGCCGACTCTCTTGGCACTAGTAGCGAACCCAGCATTAACATCTGCTCTGTTAGTAAGAGCAACATCAATTGCAGCTTCGCTATCACCAATAGCAAGACTACAAGCAGTAACAGTTGTGAGTGCTTCCATAATGTATGTTTCAGTCGATTGCAGTACGCCATGTACATCATCTTCCCATAACATCAGATGCGCAGAGGCAGTTGAGCTATGAGTCCCAATTGGGCGGTCAACAGTGGATGACCTAATATCGGTTTCTGATGTTCCAAGATCAAGAACAATCTCGGTGATAAGAAAAACACCGTCTTTAATTATTCTGTGACTTTTAACTGCTCCAGAGATACCAGCGCCAGCTTGGTATGCTGTATCTGTACCAGTCGAACCGTGTCTAAGTAGAGCATTTAATCTTTGTGCTCCTATTCTTTTTCCCATAATAATTTCTCCTTTTTATTTTATTATTATTGCAATAACTTGTCCTACCCAATGATTCTGTTCCAGCCACCTCGGAACAGGATCTTTCTGTGGGCAGTGGCCTCGCCCAAAGGAGAATATTTCAAGTTATAGTAAATAGTTAGTAAAACCGTAAAAACGAAAATCTGAAAAAACTTGCCGGGGAAAATTTTAACGATATACATCCAAAAATACAAAAACCTCCCTGAATAAACAGGGAGGTCATGTATAGTGCAAAGGTTATAAAGCTATTTTAGCTGGTACCTGACTCACCCAAGAGTCCGCGGACTACAACGATACCGTACATATCAGGACGCACCATTTGCTTGGCATAACGCGTCATGACTCCCTTACGGGGTACGAAGTCTTCTGGTCCGAAGATCGTAGGAGTGGTTTGCAGTGGAACGTATGGAGCATACACATATCCGCTTTCAAGGAAAGAGGATCCGCGACGACCAACGAGTACCACGTTGCGCAGGAAGTATGGGTCAACAATGACATCAAACTTCTTACTCAGTGAACCAACACTTACTGCACCAACAGATCCCTTCTCATCGTCATGAGTGACGGAAGCACGGAATCCAGCAGTGAACTCAAGGATGTTGGCAACCTCTGGACTTACGACCAAGAAGTTGGCACCACCACGCAGAGTCTTACGGTGGATCTGAGCAGACACATCGTTGATTGTCTCAACAAGCGTCTCGTACCACTCGCTAACAGTACCGGTGAAGTCAGGAGCAGCCGCAGACGCTCCAAGCTCAGCACCAGTTGAACGGTTGACGAAAAGACCCGGTGAGCGTGACCAGTAGTAAGTAGATGCAGTAGCACCATTTACAAGGTCAGCAAGGATCTCACGATCAATCTCAAGAGCAATTTGCTCAGAGAGAATGCTGGTCAACTCAACCTCTGCATCAAGGTTGTGGTAGGCGTTGAGGTCTTGACCTAACTCCGGAGTCCACTTAGCCTTGAGCTTCTTGGTTTGAGCAGTAACAGCGATCGAGTCAACCTTGATGTCGATCTCGGGGATGTCAGTAGAAGCTTCCAGTGGGAAGAGATCACCAACAACAGCACCGGGAGCAGCAGTAACACCATCAATTGTATCCTTAAGTGGCATTGTAATGTACGCTTGGGCGATTGCATGGTTCAGTGCAGTTCCCGCTGCAACATTGGCATTAAGTGAAGCGATTGGTCCAGCGACAACTATGCGCACTGCAGCTGCGTCGTTCATACCATCAGTTGCGGATACAGTTGTGGTCAGACGTCGAATCTGATGACAGTTTGTAATTGCCGTCGCGCCAGACGAGAAGTCAGTGGCGAGGTCGGTCAGGACCATGACAAACGCCGAAACGTTATCAAAGTCAGCATCACCAGCAGAAGAGACGAACTGGTCGCGATCGAGATCAGCAACAATAACGCGCAGAGAACTATCTGTGGAAGCCAGAAGATCTGGGTCATACTGAATCTTTCTAGCGTCAGCTTCGGAAACGTTTCCATCAAGCAAAAAGCATCGATATGCACCTTCGCCGGTTGCAATGTCTCCGCTCAGAGAACCACTTGGAGACGCATATGCGTAACCAACAGCACCATCACGAAGCGGACCAGAGAAGCCCTCTTTGTATGTTCCACCAACTAAATCAACGCCACCGGTGATTTGTGAACCAACTTGATCTGAACCGTAAATCGATGCATTAGCTTCGTTACCCATACGTGGAGAAACCAAGCCTGAGTCTGTTCCACCAATATCTGGTGAAAATACGAAGTCAAGAAAGAAGATGAGTCCGGATGGAAGGCTCATCGGCTGAACGGAAACGAGATCGTTTGCAATCAGTCCAGCAAAAACACGACGCACGATTGGGAATGCGACGGCTGCGAAGCCCTCTACATCACCAGCAGCAAGTGTGCTTTGCTCACGAAGAAGTTCCTTAGCTTGGTTCTCTAAGAGACGAGCCATGGAATCCTTCTGTCGGTCAGTTTTCAGTCCTTCTAAAAGTCCTGTGCGCTCCCACTTTGATAACAAAGCGTGACCTTCTGCGCGCATATCACGATTGACTACACCTTCGGTGAGTCTTTCAATAATGCTAGCCATTTTTAAATACCTCCTTATAATTATTGTATTTTATTTGGTTTTCGGCACCTATTTGATGCCTGCTAGTCTTTTCAGTCTATCCGAAACCGGATCGGCTGAAGTGCTTTCCTTGCGGGTAGCACGTATTACAGAAGAACGACGGCTGATTGCTTCGCCCAGTGATTGTGGTCCACGCTTAGGCGTTGACTGCACTGTGCTTTCAAGCGTATCATAAATTGTACGCGCTTCTGTGACAGAACCAGCATTAGAAATTGCTTCGACAATCTTTTCTTTTTGTCGCTCATTCAAGGAGGTATTTCTAAGAACACGGTTCGTGTATAGTAAACGAGCATTGGACAAATTAACGTCTTGTAGACTTTCTTTAAGCTGCCCAACAGCTTGTTCGTATTGAGAAAGTTTCTCAGTGAGTTGGTTATTTTCAAAAACCAACTCTTCTTGAGCTTTCTTTAAATCTTTCATTTCTTCTTCAACTTCAGTTGATCGGCGATGAGCAAATTCTTTTTCTATTTGTCTCTTCTGATCTGCACCAGACCGGCCGGCCCAGCCAGAGAGGTCGGCGCCCATATCAACTGTGAGTTTTTCCATAATGGCATCAACAAGTGCGTCGACATTTTCTTCCATGCCTTTCATCGCTTCCTCGTCTTGTTCGCCGGCAGCCGCAACTTGGGCCGCGGCAGCTTCGCCTTCGCCGGCGCTACCATCAGAATCGGCCATTTCGCCAGAGCCTTGAGGATCTTCACTATCATCTTCATTCAGATCTACTTCGATCTCCTCGTCTTCAAGGAGAGAAGCAATATCTTCTTCATTAATCTCTATCTCTTCATCTTCAGAGAGTTCGTTTTCTAATTTTAGAACAGCCTCTTGGAGAGCTTGTAAATCAACATTAAACTCTACGGGGGTGCCTGAACTTACTGATCCTTCGAATCCGTCTACTGCTGACAGTGGTACATCAGGCGCTATATCGGCTTCTGGGGCAACTTCTTCCTCGCCAGCGAGAGACGTTATGGGATCTTCTGCGGCCATTGGATCTTCAGCGGCCATTGGATCTTCTGCGGCCATTGGATCTTCTGCGGCCATTGGATCGGCTGCAGGCTCTATAGCCATCTCTTCTTCTTGTTCCAATAGTTGGTCAAGCGTGCGTTTGACTTCGTTGGAATATTTGTCGATTATAGCAGACTCAGCGTTTTTAAGGGCAGCTTCTTTTAGTGCTTTTGCATCAACAATGGCTTCGTTCAATAAATTAGACATCTACGGTCTTCTCCTAAAAAAATATATATTTCAAATTAAATAGTCTACCGCACATCAAAATGACTTTTTTTGATAGCGAGAACCATTACACATTATCTAACTGCCTTTGGAACCAATGACCCACCAGTTTTCCCCATCGGACTGGAGTGTTCTTGATGAATAATTCATTTTAAGTGTCATTTCTTCGTTTATGTCTATGGTGCCTTCAACGCTTTTTATAGCTATAGGTTGAGAATTTAATTTGTACTTATTCAAATTGGCTTTCTTTATTATTAAAATTCTTCCTGAGTTATCACACGCCGGCGGCAATGTAACGGTCATTCGATTTTTACCTGATTGACATAAAATAGTATAATCATCACCTTGTACTTCATAATTGGCTTTAGAGACTTTTTTAATATTCATAAATACGGCGCCGCAACTAACCAACTTATTGTCAGCTATCACCGTATTTGCATCCAGTTTTCCTTCAATATTCAGTTTCTTGGTTGTTGGATTAAAAGATAGAGCGGGGTCTGCTCCCAAATCTTTACCGTCGTTAAATTGTAAATACCCTTTACGGCCTGAAGGGTGTAGTGTACGCGGGCCAATATAGTTATCGTATAGGTTCTTTAGTGTTGTGTGTTTGGTAGTACCAGAAGATGTATCTGAAACTATCAATAAATCTAAATCAGCCACATTTTGGCCGGCAAGATCAATTCTTTCGGTTTTGGCAGGATCCACATATACTTTGTTGTCTCTAATCGCTAGGCCGGCCTTCGAGGAAAAGTTTAACGCAACCCCCTCTTCATCACACTTGATTCCTTCATGTGCCAAAACTTGCAAACTTCCGCGGACATCTTTTAGTCCACTACCAAAATTAAGAAATTCAGAACCTATTTTATCGACAAACTGATTACTAGGTAATCTCGTTGTTCCTGATGCATCTCCTATAAGCGTGCCGGCTTTGATGCCGGGGGCAGTCAAAACTTGCCCATCAAAGGATAGGTTGTGGTTGCTACGAGCGACACCATCACTCTCATATGTTAACACAGATTTATTAGTGGACCCGTAAAGTTTTTTAATTGGAACATCTTTAATCGTAATGCATGGTTCACCAGCATCTGTATCGAAAAAAATACTAGCACTAACTGTATTTTTAAAAACTTTTACTCCGTCAATTTCTTGATCAGCGTGTTGGTCTACCGATCCTAACACATTGCCCTTGATCATATTATAGGCCATTTTGTTCTCCTAACACTATAAATAGTTCGCAAAAAAAAGGACGCCCCCATTTCGGGGGGCGCCCATAAGAATCCAACAAAAGTTGGAAAGTGTATATTACACGATTCGGTAGTCGCCAGCAGCAACATAGACCATAGAGACAGCACCATATGGTGACTCTACTCTAATGGATGTCTCGCCGTCGATTGTATCGGTACCCGCTCTGCGAATCTCGATATAACGAGCAACGGTAACACCGTCTTTAGCTTTAAAGCTCAAGACGTCTCCGGGTGTTCTAGTAGAACCAGTTGGCATGCTAAGGATGACCGAACCAGTTACAGCCGCATCAAAGAAGTTGTAACCTTCCGCAAGTGTACCACCACCATGGGTAGGTAGAGCACTTGGGGTACCAGCACCATCAGCAACAAGCTTGTTACCAGAAACGCTGAGACCTGCACCCGCAATTAAAGTCAGAAAAGCATCATTTTGTTGATACTTAATTTTGCTATCAGTTGCATCGAACCACGCAATTCCATCGGCTGCGGGAGCATAAGTAGCGGCCGCAAAGCCATCAAGGAAGTTAAGTTCAGCAGCAGTCGATGTGACTGCACCATCAGCAAGATTAAGACCGCCAGCTTTAAGGATGTTGAAGTCCAAGTTGTTGGCAATATTGATGTCGGAACCAGCTTCAAATTGCATCATGTCAGTGTCTCCGGCTGCCCCAACATATCCGTTATCGGCTACACCTACACTGGCACAAAGAACATTACCGCTTCCATCATAGATAACACCTTTATTGGCAACAACGCCCCCAGCGGACGAACCGTCGAGCAAGTTAAGCTCTGCGGCTGTTGAGGAGACTGCTCCATCAGCAAGCTGCAAACCACCAACTTTCATAACCTTAAAGTCAAGATCATTTGCAAGTGTGATGTCAGTACCGGCATCAAATTGCATCATGTCAGTATCACCGACAGCGCCAATATAACTATCATCGTTAACGATGAAGCTTGTACCGGCAACAGCGCCTGCGTTGCTGTAGATAACACCTTTGCTGTTTACAACAGCGCCGGCTTGTGAGCCGTCGAGCAAGTTAAGCTCTGCGGCTGTTGAGGAGACTGCCCCATCAGCAAGCGTAAGACCACCAGCTTTAAGAATCATAAAGTCGAGGTCGTTTGCAACGCTGATTTCGTTAGTGGCGTCAAATTGAAGCATGTCAGTATCACCGACAGCGCCAATATAACTATCATCGTTAACAATCATGCTTGCACCCGCAACGGCGCCTGCGCCGCTGTAGATTACAGCTTTGCTATTGACGATTGCGCCGGCTTGTGAGCCGTCGAGTAAATTAAGTTCTGTAGCAGTTGAAGAAACCGCAGTTGCATTAAGCGTAAGCTTGCCGTCTGGAACGACAAGACCAGCCGCACCCGCAAGGATCAGATCGTCAGCCGATGCATCCCACAGCATGTATGCCGAAGCAGTGTCACCGAAGAACTTAACATCATAACCAGTGTCATCCACACCAACGGTAATTGTTCCGTCAGCTTGAACCGCACCGTCGATGTCTACGGCATCAAGATTAGCTGTTCCGGCGACGTCGATGTCACCGGAGAAATCTCCAGATGCAGCATCGAGTTCACCAGAAATGGTGATGTGACGGGCGCCACTGATATCAAGACTGGCATCAAGGACCATTGCCTTGTTTGCAGCAGCAGCACCAGCGGTAATGCCGTCCAGCTTCAACAGATCAGCTTGAGTTAATTGCGCACTGCCAATCTCGAAGTAACCAGTTGCGGTAACGTTACGAAGACCGGTAATGTCTTTGTTGCTGTCTAAGACAACTGCCTTGGAAGCAGCTGCAGTACCAGCAGTGATGCCGTCGATCTGCAGAAGATCTGCGACACTCAAGGCCAAGTCACCACCGCGCGCGGTAATAGTACCAGCAGCGGGCATACGAAGACCGAGAGAAGCAGAAATAACACCTTTAGATGCATCGCCGCCGCTTTTGGCGACAATGTCGCCTTCTTGTGTAAGGGAACCGCTCAATGTAGCAGCCCCTAATTGAAATTTATAAGCCATTTATAAAAACCCTCCATTTAAGTTTGTTTATAGCGTGAGCAGACATACCAATACAAATTTATAATCTGGATGGTGTGCGTGCCCGCTTTTAATTAGTACGAAGGGGGACTATATTTTCTAGAATATGAAGTACTTACTGTTACCGTCACAATAAAGTTGGACAGATGCATTAGGTGATTCCAAAACTAATGAATTTTGACCATCAATAGTTTGTGCGCCGGCCGGCCTAATCGTTATATTATTGCTGCCGGCCTGGCCGCCTTCATCTTTAATGACCATCTTTTGTCCACTTGATAAGGAGGCGGCCGGCAGAAGTCTTATATCGAAAGAGCCGCCAGTAGAATCGGCTCCTATAAAATAATCATTGACTGCAGCGGTAACATGATTTGTTACCAGTCTCCGATTCAGCTTTAATCCGCCACCAACCTGCAATACATTCGAAGAGAATAGGAGATTCGAGGATCCACTGATACCACCGGAACCTGTGTTAAACTGCAAGGAATTTACTGGACCCTGACCATTGGCGCTTCCGCCGGCGCTCACATTGGTTAAAAACCTTCCATCACCATATAAAAATGAGGCTGATAAACCTACACTTGCTGTGAGATCACCGGTGATATTGAGAGTGCTGCCATTGAATTTTAAATTGCTCTCACAAGTTAAAGTATTGGCATTTCCGCCAACATTCGTTATTATAGAATTGTTGGTTGCATTTGAAACCCGCGGAATATTAATAACATTGGCGCCATCAGATGTACTTAAATTGCCAGAAACAACATTTGCCACCACCTGACCAGAAAGCGGGATATAATTCTGGGCGGCAATGAGCGTTCCAGATACTGCGTTATATGCCATGGCACTTGTCTCCTTTTTCTAATTAGAAGACAAACCAGTGTGAACCATTAGAATATAAGCTAATTGCCGGCATTGTGCCATTTAATGTATAATAGTTGGCGTTATCAATTTTTTCGCCGGCGGCTTTAGATGCCGAAACATATATCGGGTTTCCGCTGCGATTGGCCACTTGATCTTTTATAACTATTAAAGCGCCGGCGCCGACAGCGCTAGCTGTAGGCAGACGAATATTAACAACACCTGTCTGTGACACACCCAGAACATAAGTATCAATCGCAGCGGTATGACGCGCAGATGCGACATTTGTGAATTGTACTCTTAATGCCTTGGTTTGTGATTGACTTAAAGCAGGTTTTACTTGGAACGTTGGTAAACTTGGTTTTATTCCAACATATAAACTACCAGTCCTAATGTGATAATCTCCGAGATCATTACCAAACAAGGTAGAGCCAGAAATTGTATCAGTCTGTTTAACATGAAAAGAACTAGCTGAAACGGCGCCCTTAATTCTAAGGGTACCCGTTAGTGTTAGGGTGCTAAATGGCAAGCCGCCGGAACCGGTAGTATAGATTAGGTTCTTTGAACCGCTGGTTGCATTGGTGCCAGTCACAAATTGGAGTGAACCAATGGGGCCGACTGGCTTGTGACCTTCATCATCTTCACAATTTACATATGCCCATCTTGTCGACATTCTTTACTCCTTAATCTAAAAAGTGCTGCAGGCGGCGCGGACAGTGCCCGGGCCGTCGCCAGATACAAATGCCACCCTATCAACCCCAGCTATTTCAAAAATGTACTGTCTCGCTTCACCACTGCCACCGGTGGTTGCCGAAGCCAAGGTTAAAGCTGCATTACCCAAAGGAAGATAAAGGGGTGCCCACTCACCAAAAGCATAATTATATCCCCAAATGGCGACGGACTTGCTGTTGTTCGTTTTAACAAGAACATGTAAGTACCTTTGGTTTTCAGTGGAATAGCCGTTTTCGCCGGCATCTGTTGATGCTAGGCCGGCAGAAAGATCGGCGCCTGCTACAAGCGTAACCGAAGTAGCAGATTGTTTACCTTCAGTCGGTAGGCGTTCATATAGTTGTTTGGGTCTTCGGGTGCGGCCCCAGCTGGATGCTTTATAAGTGGACATTACTTATCCCTCTCTGTCTGTTTGTGTATATATAATCATTTAAAATTCCTAAAAAGTGGTGCATGCCGCACGAACTGTGTATGGTGCATCTGTGCCAGTTGCTGTAAATGCTACTCTATCAACACCAGATACATCAAAGATGTTTAGCCTTGATGTGCCGTCACTATTACAAGAGGCAGTAGCTACAGTGTGGGTTGCATTCCCTAAAGGAAGATAAAGGGGTGCCCACTCACCAAAAGCGTAATTGTAGCCATATATTATAACACTCTTGGCGGCTGAAGAATTGTGCTTAACGAATACCTGTAAAAACTTTTGATTTTCTGTCGAGTATCCGTTCTCGCCTTCGGTGGCGTCGTTTAAGTCACTATTTAGATCGGATGCGGATACTACTATAACTCTTGAGTTAGACTGTTTCTCGGACACAACGTTATCATCATGTAGGTGTTTTGGTCTTCGGGTACGACCCCAACTGGATGCTTTGTAAACGGACATAAATATCTCACTTTTTGTCTTGTACTAATAAATAGTCACTTATTTTTTCTTGTGCGTCTTTCTTGTGCTCTTTGGCGTTTTTGCTCGTCTCTCAAACGTGCGCGTTCAGCCCTTTTGCGCTTTTCTTTCTTAGCCACTGAAGGCTTTTTATAATACCTGCGCTCTCTAACTTCTTCTATAATTCTTTCTTTTTTGCATTTCTTAATAAATCTGCGGATCATTATGCTGGGGTTATTACGACAGTGTTTTGCGTGAACCACTACATTAGCTTTTTTCTTCATTTGATCGCATTCCAAATATCAGAGGCGCCGCCAATAAGACTGCTTATATCAACGCCTGGGTCGGTGGCAGAACCCAAATCGGCTGAGCCATTGGGTGATTTTCTGCTTTCCATCGGTTCAGTGCCCTCAAACAGATTAACACCATTATACGCATCAAGGCCGATGGTGTCCATCATCTTTCGCCGCTGCTCTTCAAGTTTTCTGCGGGTGTTCCTCTCTGTTTGTGGGGGTGCCGATGGGGTCTTCTTTTCTATAAAATGAGTTTTCTCTTCGACAATAAGATTGGCTTGCATACCTTTTACTACCTCTGACACAACATTCGATAGAAGTCCTTCTTCTAAAAGGACTTCGTGTATACATTCTTTAACGAGAGGTTTGATTAGGTGCTTTAAATCATTTTTTTTCATTATTTATCCGGGACACGCTTCCATCTTCATTAATTCTAAATGTTTTCTTTTTCTCTGTGACACCCTTAAATACACCGCGGGTACCTCGTCTGTCGCGATTTCGCATGCGTGCCACAGCGCTTCGGCTGGCGCGTGCTGAACGCGGGGCTTCTGGAGCAGAGGGTGTTGATGTTGAGGGGGCCTCCTCTGGTTCTGGTTCGGCCGGCTGACGATCTGCAGCAGTGTTAGCAGCTTTATCAGCGGCAAAATTGCCGCCGGCGGCTAGTGCTTTAGCGGCCGCTTTGGTTGCTAAATCGCTGACAGAGCCTACAAATGCTGCCACATTCTGTTTATAATTGGCAACGCGCTTCTCAGGATTCGCCTCTAACTGATTTGTATAACTCTTCTCGTATTGCGCTTTAGCTTTGGGATCTTTAATGGTGCTAGATACCTCGGCGGCGGCGTCGAACAGAGAGTCAGCATTCGCTTTTTGAGTTAAAGCCTGTGTTAGAGCGCGTGAAATCTTATTGGCAATCATAGGTGGTTTTCCCGAACCCATAGGCTTGAGGTATCTTTGCATGCCTCCTTGGGCACGTTTCTGGCCCTTCTTGGCAGACTGTTGGCGGCGTGTTAAAGGTTCGCCAATTTCGTTTAGCATTTCTTGTAGAAACTCGTCCATGTCTAAACCCTCTGCAATATCAATATTAGGGTTTTTCGTCATTTTAACGAGTGCAGGGAAAAATTCTTTATTAAAAAGTTGTTGTAGATTACGGGACTCCGGGTCTTTAGCTGCCACACCGACCATCACTGCGTCTTTAATCAACTTAAGAAGTTGGCCGCCGACTAAAAAATTCATCGTAGCAAACTCAGTCCCAGAGATTGGCATGCCTGGATCGGCATCGCCTGATGCGGTCGCAGCTGCTGGTGCTGCTGGTGCTGGGGCTGCTGGTTCTGGTGTAGCTTCTGCTTCACCGGAGGAGCCGGCTGCGTCTGCAGCGCCTTCTTCATCTTCTGCGTCGAATTCGGCTGCAGTATCTTCCCAGCCGCCTTTCTTTCTAAATGGGGATATACCCTTTAATCTATCAAGAAGTCCTTCATCCACATCTTGTTCGGAGGCCTTTGCTTCTGTTAAGAATTTTCTCCAAGCGTCCATTGTTTTTTGCTCAGCTTTGAAGCTGCTGAAATCATTACTCATCTTTTAATACCTCATTTATTAATCTGTTAATGCGATCCGCTCGCGTAAATACTTTGTTTTGATAGTCTTTTGCTTCTTTCATCATGAAAGCGCCGGGTGTTGATGGCTCTGATACCATGTCAAAACAAATCAACTGGAAGTCATCCTCGACAATCGTTTGGCCTTTGCTTTCTGAAACCGAACCCATACCTCTGGAGGATATACCCACATTAACATTAGCTTTTACGAGTTCTTGTAAAACTTGGCCTGACGGCGTGTTTAATACTTTAATTTTTCCTTTAACGTCTTTGCCTTCCATCCAAATATCTGTTACCATGTGGGAGGCGTTACGCAAGTTAATAACCGAATCATCTGGGTGATCTAACTCTCCCAGTGCTCTTCGTTCTTTTACCAGTTTGGAGTAATTTTTTACTTCGCGCATCAACACAGCATGCGGATAAATCCGACCATTGCCATTCTGAGTATCAGACTTCTGCATAATACCAGACAAAATCATGCCCCCTTCAGCGACGAACCGTTTCTCATCTTCTGTTAGGAGATCTTGACAAACACCACCTTCGCAAAGTTCATAATATTCTCTCAGTAATTTCTGACCCATAGTTAAGATCCTTTACAGCAGCGTCTAACTGGTTGTAGCATCCATTTTCCTGTCCAAATATTTGTATTCATTCTTCTTCTCCAAAAAAGTTTTCAATATTAGATGTGTTCTTTATTTGAAATCCGGAATCGCCAAAAATCATATTAAGAACATACGATGTCCCAGATGATAACCAACTCAAGATAAAGAAATTAGCTACTGTTACATCAAAATTAAATAGTTCTGTGAACGGAGAAAGCAACATTAAAAACCAACCTACATGAAATCCCATGCACATCGGACAATGAAATAGTTTTCCATAACCACCGGCTGATTCTTTAGCGGGGCGTATTCGCTTTAAAAGCGGCAAGTCTCCATATACTAAAATTTGTGTAAGCCCGTAGGCGCATAATATAAACGTAAGTAATTCCATCTTATTTCCTAATGTCTGGCTGATCTATGTCTGGATGAGCGCCTGTATCTTTCTGCATTCTTAATTCCAACTCTTTATTTAAGTCTGGTAGTGGTTCGTCCGGGTTCGCTGTTTTTGCGTAGCCTATGATTTCTTTGGCCCATCTTTTTAATCTATCTTTGTCAATTAAATTTTCGTATTCGTCTTCTAAGTTTAGCTGGTCGAAGCCCGCTAAGCCTGTTGTTAGTGAGTCGTCCATCCCCATTATATCATCTGTTATAAATGCACCAATGGCGCCGCCGCGCTGTTTCGCTAAGTCTGCTAATTTTTGTACGGCCTTTTCAGAGCCGGCAGTTAACTGCGCTTCTAACTCATCGGGAATAAAATCCAACACATCTTCTAATCCTTGGATGGCGTCCACGGCTAATTTGGCTTTCGCAGTTGCGGCCTTAAAACCAAATCTTAATAGCGCTTTTCCCATTCTGGGCCATCTGTTAGCAGCCTTGTTCAAAATAATGTTTTGGGATAACTCTCCCCACGTACTTGGTTGATCAACACCTTCTTCGAGAAAGGCGTCCCAG